>OJAW01000468.1_pt1 | contig 28697 bp, 35 predicted proteins | sample 1589151 | NCBI WGS metagenome assembly OJAW01 (sample SAMN03283290) | human gut metagenome | biome: human-associated habitat; material: feces | host: Homo sapiens | place: Peru | collected 2012
TAGGACAGTATTTGTTTAATTCTAGACGTTCAGTAGTATTTTTCTTATTTTTACTAATTTAGAGTCATTTTTATTTTTAACTGAGCCTCCGTATACTGGTCTGCACATATGGTGTTAACAAATTACTGTAATTTTTCTCTACATGATTTTTTAATGTAATGAATCATTGTTGTGTTAGTTTTATTTGAGTATTAATAACCAATAATATACATTGACTTGAATTTATTTCGAATGTTTCTTTGTCTCCTGGTTTAGTTAATGTTATTTTTTTTATTGTTGTTGCTGTATCATTTCCTGATTCTTTGTGCGTAGCAATGGTTTCTATAAAAAATTGCGCATTTCTTGTTATTGCTTCGACTTCATATTTTCCTGCAGGAATATAATATCTAATATATTTTTCTCCGTTAAAAGAGTCTTCTTTGCCATAATTTCCTAGTCGTCCCTCTTTTAAAATAATATTGTTTGAATTTTTATTTATTTCTTCATTATTTTCAATTTTTTTTCTTTCTGCTTTTATTATATTTGTTCCATTGCCAATATATTCTTTTCCGTCAATTACCATATAAATAACAGAAAGATTAGCATTTTTATTTTTTAGTTCAATATAAAATTGTGATTCCGTTTCAACCCCAAATGCATTTTTGGCAGTAAATTTTCCTGTAGTTACATATATGTCTTTATATCGACTGTATCCTGCTGTGGTATTCCATTTAAATATTGCTGTATTTGGGTAGTTAAGAATTTGCTTTATACTTGTTTCTGAAATGACTTGGATTTCTGCTATTTTACCACTCTGCATTAAGTAATCATTAACATTGTATGGTTCATATCCCTCACGATAGATTTGTACATCATTTAATAATGATATGCTGGCTATTTCATTATTATCATATGCGTATAGAATAAAAGAATTGTTTTGATAATCAAAAGAGTATCTGATTCCACTATTCCAATCATCTATTTGTTTCAGATTTTTTATATCATCAACCTTCATGTTAATTTCGTTACATGCCTTAATAAAGTTTTCTTTTAATTTTAAATCTTTTAATTTTTTTAAATTTTTATAATTTTTATTAATATTATTGATATTAATTGTTTCTGAATAGTTATTATTTTCAATGGGCATTTTTTCATCTATATATGCAAATAGACAAAATATTGAAAATAACATAATTGGTAATATTATATGTAAATTTTTAATGTTTATTTTAAACAATATTTTTTCATACAAAATTGGTAATAGCGAAACTCCAAATAAAAATAATATTGTGTTTAAGCAGTATTCTATTATATTTTTACAGTCGTTAAATAAAATTATACCTAAAATTGTAGCGGCAATTCCAATAAAGTACCTTCTTTTTTTTGATTTTTTTTGTTTCATATAATTACATCTCCATCCTTAGATTATTATAACATAAATTTTTATTGGTTAAATGTAATATTTTTTGCAGTAAATTAAATTAGATTCATATATAAATAATATTTTAAATTGGCTGAAGTGATAGTTATTTTTAGTTAATTTTTAGTAATTATTTGGTAATTTTATTAACATGACTTTTTTGATTAAGGAAAAAGAAGTTCTATTATTAAAAATAGCATTTTTTATTTAGACAAATATTATTATATATGATAAAATATTTTATAGAAGTAAAGAAGGCAGTGATATTATATGACAAAGATTATATCTTTAGTAAATCAAAAAGGTGGTGTTGGTAAGACAACAACTAGTATAAATCTAGCTGCGTCTTTGGGTAAATTAGGAAAAAAAACGCTTATTATTGACCTTGATCCACAGGGTAATGCGACAACTGGACTAGGTGTTAATAAGGGAAATATAAATTATAGTGTTTATGATGTGTTAAATGGGTCTTGTGAGGCTAAGAAGGCAGTTAGAAAGACTGGTTTTACTAATCTTTCTATTATTCCAGCAACTATTAATTTAGCAGGTATTGATATTGAACTTATGGAAAAGGGATATCAAAATGTTGAGTTTAAGAAGAATGAACAGTTAAGGAATGCACTAGCAACTATAATGGATAATTATGATTATATGATTATTGATTGTCCACCATCACTAGGATTGCTTACTACAAACGCATTAGTAGCTAGTGATTCGGTTATTATTCCAGTTCAGTGTGAGTTCTTTGCACTTGAGGGAATTACTCAACTACTTAATACAATTATTATGACACAAACTAGATTAAATCCTAATTTAAAAATTGAAGGCGTATTATTGACATTATTAGATTCTAGAACTAATTTAGGATTAGAAGTTGTTGAAGAAGTTAGAAAGTTTTTTAAAGATAAAGTGTTTAATACAATTATTCCACGTTTAATAAGATTAGTTGAAGCTCCAAGTCATGGTGAACCAATTAATGAATACGATCCAACTAGTAGAGCGGCTGAGGCTTACACTAATTTAGCCAAGGAGGTTATAGAGAGAGATGGAATCTAAGAGAAAAGCGTTAGGAAAGGGGTTAGAACAATTATTTAATAGTGAGCAAATTAATTTTGACACTATAGAACAGAACATTGTTGAGAACTCTAGTGAAAGTGATATTCAGCAAATACCAGTTGGTGAGATTCGTAGCAATCCATATCAGCCTAGAGAGCATTTTGATCAAGATGCTTTATTGGAACTTGCTGAGTCAATTAAAGAGCATGGTGTTATTGAGCCAATAATAGTTAAGAAGAGTTTACATGGATATGAACTTGTTGCTGGTGAACGTAGAACTAAGGCTTCAGCGCTTGCGGGAATGAAGACTATACCTGCTATTGTAAGAGATTTTACTGATGAGCAGATGATGGATATTGCTATTTTAGAGAATATTCAAAGAGAGGATCTTTCGCCAATTGAGCTTGCTGAGGGTTTTCAAAACTATATTAATCATACGGGTTTAACTCAAGATGAAATTGCGAAGAAGTTTGGTAAGAGCAGAAGTTATATTACTAATTTACTTGGACTACTTAGCTTACCTAAAAGTGTTCGTGAACAAATTAATTTAGGTAAGATTTCAATGAGTCATGCACGTACTTTATCGAAGTTAGATGATGATGATTTAATTATTACTTTAGCTGAGAGAATTGTTAGTGATGGAATTTCAGTAAGAGAGCTTGAAAAGTTATGTTCAATGAAGTCTGTTGGCAAGAAACAACCTGTAACTAGAGTTAATATTAAGCCACTTAAGTTTTCAATTTATGAAAGTGTTATGCGTGATAAGATTGGAACTAAAGTTCAAATTAATAAGAATAAAATTTTAATTCCTTTTGATAGTGAGGGAGATTTAGCACGTATTTTAGAAATTTTAGATATTGATGTGAGTGAGGAATAATGGAATTTTGGGTAAAGATTGCTGATATAGTATCATCTAAAAAGTTTTATGGACCTATTGTAGTTATTATTGGAGTAATATTTATATATAAAATTATTATTTCAGTACTTAATAAAGCTACTATAAGGGGAACAACTGAATTTGATAAGAAAAAGAGAATTACCGTTTTAGTATTATTTAAGAATATTACTAAGTATGTTTGTTTAATTATTGCGGCTCTTATGATTTTAGATATTTTTGGGGTTGATACAAGTTCTTTTATTGCAGGATTAGGTGTAGCAAGTGTTGTTATTGGTCTTGCTTTACAGGATGCTTTAAAAGATATTATTGGCGGTATTAATATTATTTTGGATAATTTTTATGTAGTTGGAGATTATGTTAAATATAGTGATTTTACTGGGCAAGTTATTTCTTTTGGATTAAAAAGTACTAAAATTAAAGATTTTAATGGTAATGTAATGGTTGTGTCTAATAGAAATATTGATGAGATAATAAATTTAAGCCAAGATAAACATGTTATTTTACTTAATATTCCGACTTGTTATGAAGTGACTGAAGAGAAAGTTAAAAGTGTTTTACTTGATGTTTTAGAGGACGTTAAAAAAATAAAAGATGTTGATGATAAGGAGTGTAATTATCTTGGAGTTAATGAGCTTGGAGATAGTGCAGTAAATTATTTAATTAGTGTTAAGTGTAAGCAAGGAAGTGAATATGCCGTTAGAAGAGCAATTCTTACTCTTGTTAAGGATGCTTATGATAAGAACAATATAAAGATTCCTTATAATCAGATTGAGGTGCATAATGGAAGCAAAATATAATTTAGGGGATAAAGTTGTAATGAAGAAGGACCATGCGTGTGGAACTAATTTATGGCTTATTACACGTGTTGGGGTTGATATAAAACTTAAATGTGTAAATTGTAATCATGAGATTATGATGGATAGACTTGAGTTTGAGAAGAAACTAAGGAGAGTTTTACATGAGGATTAAGAGAAAATATGAGAAGGTAATGCTCCACCCAATAATGACATTTTGTTTACTTATTTTTGGAACAATTATATTAAGTGGTGTACTTACTCTTTTTAATGCTAGTGCTACTTATAGTAAGGTTTCTAATATCGGATCATATGTTAGTGATTCAGTGTATGTAGAAAATTTATTTAGTTTAAGTGGGCTTAAATTTATATTTAGTAATGCGGTGTCAAGTTTTGCATCTTTTACGCCTTTATCAATGTTAATTATTACGCTTATTGGTTTTGGTGTAATGGATAAGAGTGGCTTTTTAGATAGTTTCTTTTATGTACTTACTAAAAAGGTAAGTAAGAGAGTTGTAACATTTAGTTTATCTCTTGTATGTATTCTTGCATCTATTGGTGGAGATTTAAGTTATATAGTACTTATACCACTAGCAGCAGTTTTATTTAAATATGGTAAGAGACATCCTAAAGCCGGTATTATTTGTGCCTTTGCTAGTTTAAGTTGTGGTATTGGTATTAACATATTTATGAACTCAATAGATAGTGCTTTAATGAGTTATACATTATCTAGTGCAAATTTGTTATCACCAGATTATCAGATGAGTACATTTAGTTATATATTTATAATGCTTGTTTGCGCTTTAGTTTTAGCTGGCATTGTTACAAGTATTACGGAAAGGGTTATAGTTCCTAAACTTGGTAAGTATGCTTTACTTGATGATGAGGAAGATTATTTTACGAAGACTGAAAGAAGAGCGTTAGTAGTTTCTCTTTTTGCTGGTGTTATTTATTTGTTGATATTTGTTTATAACATTATTCCAAATGCACCTTTAGGTGGAGCACTACTAGATTATTCACAAACTTTATATATTGATAAGTTATTTGGTTATAATTCATTTTTTAATCAAGGTTTTGTATTTGTTGTAACAATATTATTTATTATATTAGGTCTAGTATATGGTATTGTTAATAAATCAATTAGAAATGTTAAAGATTTATGTAATGGATTAAGTTATTCATTAGATTATATTGGTAAGGTTTTAGTTCTTATATTCTTTGCATCTGCATTTATATTTATATTTAAGAAAACTAATATAGGTACGGTGTTTACTGCTTATCTTGCTGGTATTATTAGTAAGACTAGTTTTACAGGCGTCCCACTTATGATGCTTACGCTTGGGTTTAGTGCACTTGCTACATTGTTACTTCCTAGTAGTGTTAGTAAGTGGTCTATAATGAGTGGTAGTGTTGTTCCTGTGTTTATGAATGCGGGATTAAGTCCAGAACTTGCTCAGTTAGTATTTAGAGCTGGTGAATGTGCAACTTATGCGCTAACTCCAGTCATGGCTTACTTTGTCGTTTATTTAGCATTTATGGAACTTTATAGTACTAATACAGATAAAGATGGACTTTGGGGTAATACTAAGTATTTAGTTCCTTATAGTTTTTATACTTTAGTTATGTGGATTGTAGTGTTAATATTGTTTTATTTAATAGGTTTACCACTTGGTATAGGAACTAGTGTAGCTTTATGATTTTAAAGGGGTATTTATTTACTTATGGATATTTAATAGTTATTTTACTGCTTGCGTTTGGTCTTAGAAAAATATTTAATTTAAGAACTTTGTTTACGAAAAAGTTTATTCATATTATGATATCTTTTTGTTATTTGATATTGTATAAGTATTTTGGTAGTAGCATTCATATTATTATTCCACCGCTTTCATTTATTGTTATAAATATACTTTCTTATAAGTTTAAGTTGTTTAAATCAATGGAAGATGGCAGTGGTAATTTAGGTACTATTTATTATCCAATAAGTGTGTTTATTATGGCACTGGTAACTTATTTTGTTCCAGAGTTTTATGGAGCATTTGGAGTTGGTTTATTTTGCATGGCATTTGGAGATGGTTTTGCTCCTTTGGTTGCTGGTTATTTGAAGTCAAGGCAGATATATAATCATAAGACAATAAGTGGAACAGCGACAGTGTTTGCTTTTAGTTTTATTATTATCATTATTTTTAATTATTATTTTAAGTTTGGTTTTAATGTAATTGATATTATTTTGATAAGTGTTGTTTCGGCCGCATTAGAGTTGTTTGATAGAAAGGGCTTAGATAATTTATTTTTGCCTTTGGGAGTTTCATTGGTTGTATATTTAATGGAAGTGATATAAATGTATTTATCTATTTTGTTACCTAGTGTGTTTGCACTTTTTGCTCTATGGAAGAAGAAGGTTACTAAACCGGGAATTATTGCTGCTTGGTTAATGGGCGTGATAATTACTTATTTTGGCGGTCTTTATGCTTTTGGAGCACTTGCACTTACTTTTGTGCTTACGATATTAAGTGATAAAATAAAAAAGAAAACTAATGATGAATGCAGAACTATATATCAGATGTTTAGTAATGTCTTATTACCGACAATCTGTATAGTTTTATATCATTTTACTTTAAATGATAAGTTTTATGTAATGTATTATGCGGTTCTTTCTTCTAGTTTAGCAGATACTTTAGCTAGTAGTATTGGGACGCTTTCTAAAAATAAGCCAGTGAGCATATTCACACTTAAGCGAGTACCAGCTGGTACTAGTGGTGCAGTTTCCTTTTTGGGTATTAATGCGTCTTTAGCTGGTGGTATTATTTTAGGGCTTATTTATTATGCTGAGAAGTTAAACTCAATGAATTATTTGTTAATTATTCTTATGGGCTTGTTTGGGTCTGTTGCAGATAGTTTATTAGGGGATTCTTTGCAAGGTAAGTTTGTTTGTTCTAAGTGTAAGAAGGAAGTTGAGGAATATATGCATTGCGGAGAACCAACAAAATTAGTTAAAGGTTTGTACTGGATGAATAATGATGCGGTTAACCTTCTTAATAATGTATTTGTGTTTATTTTATGTTATATATTTTTATTATAAAAAACGCTGGTTAGGCGTTTTTATTTTGGATTTTAATTAGTCTTGCATGCATGACGACTTTTTCATCATCATTAAAACATGTAGATAGAGTGATTATTTTGTCTGTTTTAAAAATGTTTGTATTAAATTTATGGTAACTTCTTTCCTTTAATTTGTTTACAAATTCTAAAAACTCGTCATCTGAATTAAAGGATATTTGTAAGTAGTCAGATGTGGTTGGTATGTGATAGACACTAAATACTTCCCATAGGGTGTTTGATTTTTCAGTAGCTATTTTAATAACGTAGTTGTTGGTATTATTAAACCATGATGATTTAGTAATGTTTTTAAGTGAACCAAACATAGATGAGTTTGATCTTCCGTGGCCGTATATTATGGTATTTTTATCTTCAAAGTTTGTGTCATTTCGGTAGTCAAGAAAAATCCAGCCGGCGCCGTTAGAGGTTTTATCAAAGGTATGATTTAAGTAGAAGTTATTATTATTTGTTTGAACGTAAGGATAGTTTATTGTTGTGCCATTTACTTCAATCCATCCTTTGACGTCTTTATTAATTTTTTTAAGTTCATTAAAATCAGCATCAATCATATTCATTTTAATAAAGTTCCAGTATGGAGCGTTTTTATTAATTACTATTTCATTATTTACAATTTCAGTGTTTTCGTTATCTTCAATTTCTTTGATTTTAGTTATTTCAGTTATTTTGTTAGTTTGAGAATCTGTATTTTTATTGTCAATTGACCATTTTATGATTTGAATGGATGATGATAAGAATATACTAGCACAGATAATAATTGTTATTAAAAGGAGTAGATTAATCCATTTTATTCTTGTTCTTTTTCTTTTTTTCATATTATTCATATTTTAATTATAACATTTTTGTGATAGTTTGCATATTCTTTATTGTATTAAAAAAGCAGTAGAGGTTGTATTGCTTTTTCTTTTAGTATGATATATCTGCTTTAGAGACTTCTATTACTGGTCTAACTCCGATTAGTACGTCGGTTCGCTGAACTTCTACACTATGGACTCTTCTTGCAGTCGCATAGATTATCCAGCCATGATTAGACATGGTGTTTCTTGGTGTTTCTAACCAGTAGCCATCAAATTTTGAGTTATCTTTTTTGGAAAAGTTTGTATTTTCGACTAGATATAGATGGGCATCCAATTCTCCATTTTTCCAGGACGGAATATAAGCTGTTGTTAGTTTTTTTACTTCAGCCATTGTTAAAAGGCGAGCAGCATAATTTGAATAGTCTAGAGTTTCTGGATAGTTGTGTCCATCTTTTGAACTTGTTGTTCCATATTCATTTACAAGTTTTCTGCTAGTTTGTGATAGTTTTACATTTTTCCACTGCGTTGTTGTTGGTAGCTGGCTCATTGCATTTAATGGTCCATGCCAGTTTTCAGCAATTGTATAATATTGATAGTACGTATTGTTGCTTGGGGTACCATTACTTACATTGTTATAATATATTAATACAGCTATATTATCATTGTTTTCTAAATCTTTAACATAGTAGAATCTTTCGGTTTCGGAGTTGTATATACCATCACCATTTACGTCACAGTCGAAGGCATCTCCTGATTTTAATTCTCCAGTGGTTCCTAATGAACCATATGTTATTGTGCTAGAGCCCATTGCACCGCCTGGTTTATAGCCCATACCATTGCAATAATTTCCTTTACATTCTTCTGTATGTAATAATGTTGCTCTTTGACATATTGGCATTTTATAGTTAATTTGAATATCTCCAGAAACATCAGGTATAGTTAAGTTTTCATTGATGTGCTGGTAATCTATATTTTTTTGTAGTAGTTTACCTGACATATATATTTTTATAAGATTTTCATTTTGATTTGATATGTTTACATTTAATATATCGTGCTCTATTATTTCTTTTGGTAAGGTTTCACTGTTTGGAATATTATAATATGAAATTTTAAAAAACTGACCATAATTAAAGTTTAGTGTAAACTTCATTTCGTTAGGATTTGGATTAACGTTTTCTTTGTAGGAAATTTTGACTTGTATTTTTTTCTTAATTCCTAAAGAACATTCATCATTTTCACAGATTTTTTCTTTTAAATTATAATTTAAAAATTCAAATTGTAAATTTTCATTATTTATGGTTGCTTCTGTTATGCCCATTTCTGTGTTACCTAGATTGCTTATTTCTATTTCATATATAACATACGATGCAGAAGAATTTAGTTTAATACTACTAGATATGTTTGAAGTGTTATATTCTTCGTAGTAAGTTTTGGCATCATTTAAGTTTGCAATGTTTATGTTTGTAATTCTTATATCTTTGTCTATTCGTACAGTTGCACTTATGTTTTCAATAGCAAGATTATTTTGGTATGCAGAGAACCCTATACTTAAGAACATAATTGCTATAGTTACTATAATTATTCCTAGGGAAATTGTATTGTGTTTTCTTCGCTTATTTATTTTATTATATGATTTCATAATTTATTTTCACCACTGTTTATATTTGTTTCATTTACCATATAAACGTATAGGTTATTGTTGTTAAGAATATAGAATATTGATGTTTTTTGTGATTGCATGTTGTAAAACATTATTGGAGATAGTAGATTATCTCTTACGTCAACTAATTCACTAAAACTTTTTATTATCATTATGTTATATTTATTATCATTTGGAAGGGTTTTTGTTTCTACTATTATGCGGTCATATTCTTTTAATATTTTCTTGATAAATTTGTCATAATTACTTTTTGCTTTACGATGTTTTTTAATTTTTATACCAGTTGATATCATACAGATTAATGAGAAGAAAAGTAATATTACACCTGTTATAAGTTTTTTGTACCCGTTAATTATTATGTCTTTAGATGTAATTGTTTTATTAATATTTTTGTTTATTTCTTGTGTATTAAATTTTATTTCAACTGCTTTTTGAGATAATGGGATTTGAACTGATATTTGAGTAGTTGTTGGAATATCACGGTATTCTTCTTCTACATTATTATATGTGTTTAAATATACTTCTAAATAGCTTTCTGAGTTTACTCCGTACTGAGATTTAAAATTGGTAACTATGTTATTGTAATAGTCATAATCAATTGTTATTTTTTTATTTAAATTGTATTGTTTTTGATTTGAATTAACTTTGTCATTTGTCTTTGGGGTTAGAATGTATTCTTTTTCATAATAATTTGTTTTGGTATCATTGTTTTTAATTACTAGTTTTGCAATTATTTCGTAGTCTACAGATTTTATGATTTTATCAATGTTACTATTAAATTGATAATTAAAGTTTAAGGTTATATCTTTTATTAGGGATGCTATGTAGGACATATTAGAGTTTAGGCATTCATCTTCGAAGAAATTATTTTCTTTTAAACATACACTATATTTTACGTTACCTTTTTCTTGATATTGTAATTTTTCTTTAGGGTTAATACTTAATGAGTTGGTGATAAGTATAATTCCGGTTAGTGCAAGTGCACTTGTTAATAATAAATTAAGAAAAATCTTTGTTTTTGTTTTTTGTTTTAAATTTTTATTTAGTACTTCTTTCATTTTTACCACCTTTCATTTAGTAATATTGTTGGATATCCAATTAGGGGAATTTTTATTTTAACAACTCCTATAAACATGTCTTCTGTAATTTTGTAATTGTCGAAGTCTTTATTTGCGTCTCCTTTTGTATAAATAAAGTATTCATAGTTATTATTTATGATTTTGTATACTCTGTGGACAATAATTTTTCCTTCATATTTATATGCTAGGACATCGCCAATCTTTAAATTTTTAAACTTTTTGTCAACAATTACTATGTCTCCTTTGGAAATATGTGGGGTCATAGACCCACTTGCAATTGCGATTGCATAGAATCTAAAGTAGTTTGAAACTGTACATACTAGTACAATAATTAGTATTATTAAGGGAATGAATCTTATTAATTCTCTTTTATTTTCTTTATAGTTTGAGTATGATTGTTCATTGGTTCTATCTTGTTTTAAATAATTTTTAATTTTTACTAGTACAATTAATGGAAGTATAAGAAATATTAGAGAGTATAAATATTCATTTGGATTTGGAATTATTGGGAGTATGTATTTGTATAGATTCATTATTATTAAATATATTATACCAGGCTTATAGCCTAAATGTAAACTTAAATATGTGCAAAGAATGTTTTCTGTAATAGAAGGTAAAAAGGTAAGTGCAATTAGTAAGAATGTTTCCTTGCTAAAGGTTATTGTGTGTAAAGAAAATGGGATGGTGTTATCTATAAGAATGAAAAGAATGCAAGTTGTTGCGATGAGAATTTTTGATTCACTTGACTTTGTTAGTAGGTGGTAACGTAAAAATTCTTTTAATGGTATGTATATTAATATTGGTAATATTATATTAATTATTGATTTTATTGTTAGGTAGTTATTATTTTTAGCAAATCCAATTAATATACCTGATGAGTAATAAAGCAGAAAAAAAGCCATTAAAATAATAATTATTTTTAAAGTTACATCTTTACTATATCTATGTCTATCTTTTTCAAAACCAAAAAGTAAATAAGTTATAATTGTTGTTATTATTAGTAAGATATTTAGTTCTATTTGATCTAGTTTTTTAAAATATAAACTATTTAGTAATAAGAATAAACTTAGTGTAAAGGTAAATAATATTATTTTAATATAGCTTTTTTTCATTGTTTTTTACCACCTTTGAAGTGATGTCTACTGTTATAAGTTAGTATTAGTCAGCAGAACTATAATTTAAAGAGATATCACCAAATGAAACTGTAAAGTCTCCGTCTGCTCTTTCTGCTCCTGCTTCATATTCAAGAGTTACAGTGATTAATTCACTTGTTCCTTTTGCTAAATTATGAGCAGTAATAGATGCTTTTCCTGTTGATGTTTCTAGTTCATTTCCAACTTTAATTTTTACTGAGATTTTTTCACATGCTTTTTGAACTAGAGCATCTGTTGTTCCTTCTGCAGAAGTACATATTTTAGTAGCGTTTTGTCCTGTAACATTTCCAAATACTATGCTTTTTAAGTATGCGTTAAGTTCTCCAGCGTTGTATGCGTAAAATTTGTATACAACTGATTGTCCTGGTTCAGTAAATGTAGCACTTAAATTTGAAATAGTTGGATCACCACTGTTGTCAATTACAGCGTTTGTTGCAGTTACTGTGTTAGGTGTTGCTGTTGGAGTGATTTCGGCAATTTCTACTTTATCTTCAGCGCTTGAGAAATCAACATTCATAGTGCTACTATCTGGTTTTACGTTTGCACTTGATTGTATATTTAATACGTTTGAAAATGCTGCGAATCCAATTGATAAGCCTATTATGCCAATACCTAATCCTATAATTGCGATTATTTGACTACTTCTATTTTTTTCCATTTTCTTATCCTCCTATGATATTAATTATAGCATAGGTTTTTTGGTAATACAATTATTTTTTCTATGTAATATAGACGATAATTATCTGATATGTTTAACACGAATTTTCATTTAGTAACTAAAAAAGTCGGGTGGATACAATGACTCTGTTTCAATCTATTATATTTATAATTCAACCTTTATATAGTATTATGTAAATTAATATTTTAATGAACTAGCAATTTAGTGTATGTCAAAAAAAATTTGTATGTTATAATTAAGCTGTAAGGATGATATTGAAGTAAAAAAATGACTGCCTATGCAGTCCCTCGTTTGAACGAGTATTTAGGGTTAAACCTTTATTTTAACTCTCTATGTCATCTTAAATGGTATTTAAATTTGATGTTTGACCAATTAAAAAACATATATAATTCTAAAACAAAAATTGTGTAGTTTAAATTATTGCTAAAAATGAAAATGTAGTTGTAATTTATAAAAGAAATAAAAAAAGCTGACCGCAACCCTACGTGTTACGAACAGCCAAATGTAATTACATTTGTACTCTATTATATTTTATGTAAAAAGTTAATTTTTTGCAATGTTAATTTAAATTTGAAGTATAACACTTCAATATAATATTATACAATTATTTTCAAGATTAATCTTGATCCACATTTTAGGACTGGTGGTTAATCTTTTTTTGACTTTTCTTAAAAAATGATAATGCTAATATAGTTTAACGTAAAAACAATGAAATGATAGAACCTAATCATTTTATAAGAATAAAATAGATTAGGTGATTTAATATGGCTTTAAAAGGGGTAGTTTTGGATAGTGGACATGGTGGAAATGATCAAGGCTCTTCTGGAAATGGAATAATTGAGAAGGAGCTAACTTTAAAGATAAGTCAGTATATGTATGATAGGTTTAAAGCTCTTGGGGTTCCAGTAAAGATGACGAGAACTAGTGATGTTGATCTAGAACCGAATGATAGGCCTGGTGTTGTTTTAGATAAGTTTGGAAATGGAAAGGATGTTGTGGTAATATCTAATCACATAAATGCAGGAGGTCTTGGATGCCCTTGCCTCGGCTCTCGATTTAAATTAGGATACTAGTTAATATAAATAACTAGTTTTTTTTTGCAGATTTTTTAATTGGAAATTTAATCTATATAATGAAATATATGGAGGATATTATGGAAAAAATAATATATAAAATTCAAACCAATAAAATTAAATGTAAAAAATGTGGAGATATTATTGAGTCGAAGTATATTCATGACTTTAAAATGTGCAAGTGTAATTCAGTTGGTATTGATGGAGGGCATGAATATTTAAAAAGAATAGGAAAAGAAGAAGATTATGAGGATTTATCATTTGTAAGAAAATTAGTTAAAATTACAACAGATGGATACAAGGTAATTAAATCAAAAATGAAACAATCTGAAGTACTATCGCAAAAAGATATTAAGTGTCCTATATGTAACTCAAATAAAATTGCATTAATGAAGGGAAATGGTGAAGAAATAATTGGTTGTGATATTATTGCAATTATTTGTCATGACTGTGAGAAGATATTTGAGTTTTCAGATATAAAATATAAGAATGTAGGTGGTAATGATGACAGAAAAAGTTTTAATTAATGCTGGTTATAAGGAAGCACCAGTTCATGTAGTAGAGCAGTATGCAAATAGATTTTTTCAAAAAAAGATAAAAGATGATAAAGGTATAAAATATTTCATAGATGTATATGAATATGAAATAAGTGATGAATATAATTATGAATTTAAATTAGTAACTCAAAAAGATAAATTTTGGGTTAGAACTACAATATATTCTATTGAGAATATGACACTTGAAGAAATAGAGAAAGAGATAGAAGACATTTGGCAGAAGTGCAAGTTTAATTATTATCAACTTAAAAATCCAAAAATTTAAACATATTATAGAGAACTAAATACAAATTGTACATAGTTCTTTTTTTTTATACCCAAATGGGATACATAGCCATTATCAAGATGGCTAAAAAAGAAGGAGGTGAATTGATGAAAGAAGGTAAGATTATAGCAATCTCTAATCAGAAAGGAGGAACAGCAAAAACAACTTCTACATTTAGTCTTGGAGTAGCACTTGCTAAAAAAGGACAAAAAGTCTTATTAGTAGATGCTGATCCACAAGGAGATTTAACAACTTATATGGGATGGCATAATGTAGATGAGATACCTATTACTTTAGCAACACTTATGCAAGATTCAATAACTGATAAAGATGTGAATCCAAAAGAAGCAATCCTTCATCATAGCGAAGGTGTAGATTTAATTCCATCTAATCTAGAACTTTCTTCATTAGAAGTAAGTTTAGTAAATGCAATGAGTAGAGAATATACGATGAAAAATGTCTTAAATGGCTTAAAGAAAGATTATGATTATGTACTAATTGATTGTATGCCAAGTTTAGGAATGATAACAATTAATGCTCTTGCTTGTGCAGATAAAGTTATAATTCCTGTGCAAAGTCAGTTTTTAGCTACTAAGGGTATGGGACACTTGTTACAAACAGTAATTAAAGTCAGAAAGAAAATTAATCCTAACTTAGAAGTCGGTGGAATATTACTTTCTTTAGTTGATGAGAGAACAAGATTAGCTAGGAATATTAGGCAAGAATTAAATGACACTTATGGAATGGTATTTAAAATATTTGATACACAAATTCCAAGAGCAATAAAAATTGCTGAATCAACAGCACAAGGTCAAAGTATATTTTCATATGATAAAAATAGTAAAGTTGCACTTGCTTATGAGAATTTTGCAAAGGAGGTATTGAAAGATGGAACAAAAGAAAAACATAGACTTAACAACATTCAAGCTAGATGATTTCTTTTCAACTCAAGAAGACAGAGATGAAGATAAGAAAGAGAAAGTAGAAATAATTGATTTATCTTTAATAGATGATTTTCCAGAGCATCCATTTAAAGTACAAGAAAATGAAGATTTATCGAAGCTAAAAGAAAGTATAAAAGATAATGGTGTATTAGAACCGATTATTGTAAGAAAAAAAGAGAATAATAGATATGAAATAATTGCAGGGCATAGGAGAAAATTTGCTTCTGAATTATTAGGTAATAACTTTATACCATGTATAGTAAGAAATATGACAAAAGAAGAAGCAATAGTATATATGGTAGATTCTAATCTTCATAGAACCAACATTCTTCCAAGTGAAAAAGCAAAAGCCTATAAGATGAAAATGAATGCAATAAAAAATATTAAAGGTGGACCACTGGGCCACAATGCTAGAACTAGAGATATACTAGGTGAAGAAAATTCAGAAAGTGGAAGACAAGTACAAAGATATTTACGTTTGAATGAATTAATACCAGAACTTTTAGAAATGGTAGATAATTCAGTTTTAAACGAAAAACCAGCCATAGCATTGAGACCAGCAGTTGAAATATCATATTTATCTAAAGATGAACAAGAAATGCTTTTTAATTCAATAGAATATTCTGATGCAACTCCATCTCATGCACAAGCAATAAAATTAAGAAAAGAGAGTGAGTTAAATGGGTTAACAGAGGAATTTATTGAAAATTTAATGAGTGAAGAAAAGCCTAATCAAATAACTAAAATTAAAATTAGTGAAAATAAGATTAAATCAGTGATGCCTAAAAATTATAAAGTAAATAATATGGAAGATTTTATTGTAAAAGCAGTTGAATATTATAGTAGGCATTTAAACAGAGATAGAGAGCGATAATTGAATCTTTTTATGAGAGAAGACAATAAATTGAATACACAAGAATTTGAAATTAATAGAAAAAATAATTATACGATTGTAGATAATTCTATTTTACGAAATAAAAAAATATCTTTAAAAGCCGTTGGTTTGTTATGCAAAATGTATAGCTTACCACCTGATTGGGATTATTCATTTAATGGATTAGTTTCGATATGTTCAGAAAGTAAGTCAGCAGTAAGATCAGCTATTAATGAATTGAAAAGATTTGGTTATATTGATATATTGAAAGAACAAAATTCTAAAGGGTTATTCGTTTATAAATATAAAGTATTTGATACTCCTCAGGAATACATTTTAGAAAAAAATAATCCAGGACCCGATTTTCCAGCCATGGATCATCCAACGTTGGATAACCAGCAACAATTAAATACTAATAAATTAAATAATAAAAAATATGATAAATATGATAAATCGACTTACGTCAATAATTCTAGATTTTTAAATGAATTAATTAAGTCTGGATATATAACGATTGAGGATAATGATATTAAAAACTACTATGAATTGTTTAATAATATAATGCAAGAGTATTCTTCTGAAGATATTTATACTTCTATTCATTACATTACATCAAAAATCAAATTAAATAAATTTAGAGATGAAGATGGAAATGAAATTTCTAATAAATTTGGTTATTTTAATAATGCTTTAAAAAGTAATTTAAATAAGTTGGAGTATATGAAAAGTGAAACTGATTTATATGGTGATGACTTATTTGATGACATTTTAAATGTTAAAAGTGATAATGAAAGATAAATTTGCACATTTTAAATTAATTTAAATTTATGTAAAAATGATTCAAAGGAGTGATACAAAGTGAAAAAGAAAGTAATTTTATTTGCTATTTTATTAATGATTATATCAATACCAATTATAATCAAAGTTACTCACAAATCCGAAACACCAAAAACTAAGACAGAAGAAAAAATAAATACTAAAGAAGAAGCAAAAACTGATGCATCAGAAGAAGAACAAAAAACAGAAATAACAAAAGAAGAAAGAGAAGATGATAATACTTCTAAATCTTCTAAAGAATCTAATACAAATAAAAAGAATAGTTCAACAAAAGATTCATCAACAAATAATAAAAATACTTCTACACTAATCAATTCTAATAATGAAACAAAAGAAGTAGAGGTAAAAGTTGAAGAACCTAAAAAACAAACAGATGATAAAAAACATTATATAGATGTTCCTGATCCTAATTCTTATTACTATTCATTTCATCACGGACACATAGATTTTTCATCATTAGACGAATGTCAAAAAAATAGTGAGAAATATTTAATGATGGATGTAAATGATATATATGGATCGTGGTGTATGGAAGTTCAAGACGAGAATGGAAAAGTATTAGGAGCATATCTATATTTAAAATGTACATCTGGAAATTGTGATAGATATAAAGGTTATTAAATTGTACTAAGAAATTAGTGCTTTTTTTATTTTCAAATTAAGGAGGAAAGCAGAATGAAAATAAAGAAAATATTAATGGGAGTATTTGCACTAACACTTTCAGTTGTAGGATTAGTTGCAGGCACTCACACAGTTAACGCTGAATCAACCACATTAAAAATGACTGATAGTGGTTGGTGGTGGCAAAGAATTCAACCAGATGATGGAAATTATCATAGTTGGCATTTAACATGGTATGAATTTAATGGAAGAATAGCATATTGTATTCAACCAGGTATTCCAGAAGGAGATACTTATCAAACTGGAAATTTAGATTCATATAATATTTCAAATGAACAAAAAGAAAGAATAATGTTAATTGCATATTATGGTTATGACTATACTGGACATCAAACAACTGAATATAGAGCAGCAACTCAAGCTCTTTTATGGGAAACAATAAATGCAGATCAAACTGTATTTTCATCAAAAAGATGGGCACAAGGTACTATATATGATATTAGTGCTCAAAGAAATGAAATAGAAAGATTAGTAAGAAATCATTATGTAAGACCTTCATTCAATGGAACTACTATTAATGCAAAAGTAGGAGAAGAAGTAATACTTACAGATACAAACAATGTTTTATCAAATTATTATGTATCAGCAAGCAATGGTGCAGAAGTTAGAATTGATGGAAACAAATTAATAGTTAAAACAACTAAGATTGGTAAAGTAACATTACAATTTAAAAAGAGATTATATACTGATAGAGAATATTTAGTTTATTACTCAAGTGGTAAACAAACTATGATGTCATCAGGGGTTGTAGATCCAGCACTATCAGTAGTTAATATTGAATCACTTGGAGGTAAAGTCGAATTTACAAAGTATGATAGAGATAACAATTCAACAATTCCAAGTGGTGAAGCAACCTTAGAAGGAGCAGTTTATGGAATATATAATGCTGAAACTGATGCATTAGTTTCTAAAGTTACAACTGGAAAAGATGGAAAAGGTAAACTAGAACATTTACCAGCATTTGCGAAATACTACTTAAAAGAGATTCTTCCATCTAAGGGTTATGAATTAGATACTAATAAATATTATTTTGAAAGTACTTTAAAAAATATTGATAATGAAATAGCAGTTAATGAAAAAGTTATTAATAGAGATGTAGAAATTACAAAAGTATATGCAATAAACAAATCGGAAATAATGACACCAGAGCCAAATGTTGAATTTGGATTTTACAATAATAAAGGGAAATTATTTACTAAAGGAGTTACTGATAAAAACGGAAAACTTACAGTTAATTTGGTTTATGGAAGCTATACAGTTAAACAACTTACAACTTCAAAGGATACAACTAAGGTAGATGATTTTAATTTAGATGTAAGGGAAAGTGGTAGTAAAATTTATTACACAATTTCTAATGCTAAAATAACAGCAAAATTAAAAGTTGTTAAGATAGATAAAGATACTAAAGAAGTAATTAAAAGATCTAATATTTGTTTTCGAATATTCAATACAGATAAAAATGAATATGTATCACAATCAGTAACATATCCTAAGAAAGAAACACTTGATAAGTTTTGTACTAATAATGATGGTGAATTAATCACACCTAATCCATTAGAAAGTGGTAATTATAAATTAGAAGAAATTGATCAAGTAATCGATAAATATTTATGGAATAAAGAATCTCAAAAATTCACTATAGGTGAAGATTCAAAATTAATTAACGATAATGAATATGGAATATTATTTGAGGTTAAATTTGAAAATAAAGAAGTAAAAGGAACCATTAAAGTAAATAAGAAAGGTGAAAATGTAGAACTTAAAGAAAATGGATATGAATATAAAGAAGTAGAATTAGAAGGAGTTAAATTCGGTTTATATGCTAATGAAAATATCACTGATGGAACTGGAAATGTAATTTATAAAAAAGGTGATTTAGTAAAAGAAGTATTAACTGATAAAGATGGTAATATTAAAATAGATAATCTTCATCTAGGAAAATATTATTTACAAGAAATCGCAACTGTTGGAAATCATGTATTGGATAAAACTAAATATGAATTTGAATTAAAGTATAGGGATCAATATACTGATACAATTGAATATACAACTTCAATTAAAAATCATTTAGCATCAGGAAAATTAGAATTTACTAAAATAGATTTTTCAACTAGTAAGCCACTTCCAGATACAAAAATAGAAATATATACTGAAAATGATGAGTTAATTTTTACAGGTATAACTGATGAAAATGGAAAAATCATAATAGACAGACTTCCTGTTGGCAAATACTATATTCTTGAAAAAGAAGCCAAAGAAGGATGGGAGATTAATCCTGATAAAATGTTCTTTGAAATAAAGGAAGATGGAGAAATAGTTAAATCAGTTATGAAAGACAACCAAATAGTAGAAGTACCTAATACTTATATTACTGATAAAAATCAATATGTAATTGTTGCTATAATTGTCGGTGTTGCAGGTATAGGAACTATTGCTTATGGAGTAAAAAAGAATAGAAAAAAATAATTAACATTAATAAATGTATAAAATAAAAATTTACACATTTTTACTTTTATAAGCTAAATGTTATCATGTTCTTGTGGTGAGAATATGAAGGTTAGAAAGACAATAAATTTAAACGAATTAATGCTATTAGAAAAAGTAAGGATGATTTATAATGAAAAATATGATGGTATAAAGGAAAACAGAATCTTAACTGAAATATATAAAATATTAAATAGTAAATTTCTTAAATTAGAACTTGAAGATAATAAAGAAATAAATGATATTAAATATATTAAAGTATTTAAATTTGCAAGTGGAAAAATATTAGAGCATGAAATGAATATTTATAATGAATTATTAGCAGAGAATTTTAGAATAAATGATTCATATTATGAGTATAGATATGAAGATAAAGCCATTATAGATTTAATTAAGCAACTTCATAAAGAATCAATATTGTACGAAGATAAAGTTGCAACAATGGATGAGAGTGATCTTATATCGGAAGAATATTATATGGAGATAGAATACAAAGATTAGTATTCTGTTTTTATTTTGTATGGAAGGATACGATATGAAAAAAATAAAATTTAATAAATATATAATTATAGGAATTATTTTAATATTATTCGCAATAATAGGGGGCAATTATAAATTGCTCCTTAATTATTTTAACGATAAGCAAGAAGAAAAAATGATTCAAGAATTTTATCAAGATGATTTATCAAATGAAGAAACTGAACAAGAAAATATAGAAAGTGAATCAGATAATAAACAAGCAGAAAATAAAAAAATTAATTATGTTGCAGTGCTTAAAATTAATAAAATTAATTTAGTTAGAGGATTAGTTGATGAATCTAGTTATTTAAATAATGTTAAATATAATGTACAAATAATAAAAGGTTCTAATATGCCTGATGTTGTTGGTGGTAACTTAATACTTGCTGCTCACTCTGGTAATGCAAGGATTTCTTATTTTAGAAATTTAAATAAATTAGAAATTGGGGATGAGGCAACAGTTGATTACAAAGATAAAACTTATACTTATAAAGTAGATAATATTTATGATGTTGATAAGAATGGTAAAGTTGAAATTAAAAGAAACTTATCTAAAACAACATTAACTTTAATTACTTGTAGGCATAATACGGAAAAACAAATAGTTATGATATTAGAACTAGTATAGGAGGATAGATTGGAAAATAAAATAATTAATTTAAGATATAAAACTATTCTAAAATTGATAAAAAATGGAATAGATTCTGATGAGAAAATTAGAAATATCAAAATAGATGACATTTTTAATATTAAAGGTATAACAACTGATGATATTAAAAATATTAAATTGTTGAGAGAAGCCATAAGAAACAAAAATCTTATGACTTTTTTTATTTTGAAAGAAGGTGATAAAGATAATGAATTTAAAAAATAACACGAAAGGAGGTGAGAAAATGTTAAATCAAGTTATATTTGTTGGAAGACTTACTAAGGATATTGAATTACAAGAATCTGAGAATGGTAATAAATATGCAGTAGTAACATTAGCAATTCCTAGAACATTTAAAAATGCAGAAGGTGTTTATGAAACTGATTTTATTTCAGCAAAAATGTTTGATAGAGTTGCTGAAAATTGCTCTGAATATTGTAAAAAAGGAGACATAGTAGGTGTTAAAGGAAGAATGCAATCTAACTCTTATGAGAAAGATGGAGAAACAAGATTCTCAACAGATGTTATTGCAGAAAAGGTAACATTTCTATCAAGTAGAAGTAAAGAACAAGAAGCAAGAGATGAAAGATAATTTCATCTCTTTAACTTTATAGAAAGGAGAAAATAATGAAAGAATATACTGTAGAAATATTTGCAGAATCATACAATAGTTACGTGGTAAAGGCTGATAGCAGTGATCGTGCAATTATGGAAGCTATAAGCGATTTTCTAAAAGAAAATGATACTGAGTCTATGATAACTATTAAGTCAGTAAAAAATAATGACCAAGAAACAGAAGATGAGGAGTAATATTCTCATTACTAGCAAGCAATGAATTTGTATAGCACTCTTAAAGGTGCTTTCAAATTCAAATATGGGGAAACCCCAATCCCCTTAATATAGAAAGGAACAGAATTATGAGTAATTTTTTATTTTTCCTATTAGGTTTAATGATAGGAGGATTATCAGGTATAACATTAATGTGTATGTGTATAATTTCTAAAAAATCTGATTTAGAATTGGTATCTTATGAAAAGAACAAGACAGAAGAACATAAGACTAACAAGTGAAGAAGAAAAATTGTTAAGAAAAAAATGTTTTGATTTAGGAATTACTGAGTCAGAATTTTTTAGATCATTGGTTAATGATTATATGCCTAATACTAATCTTAATAAAGAAATTAATAAATTAACTTATGAGATTAGAAAGATAGGAATTAATATAAATCAAATAGCAAAGGTTTCTAATCAAACAGGAAATGTTAATTATATTTATTTAGAACATTATAAAAAAGAATTAGATAAACTAATTTTAGAAATAAGAGATAAAGTTTTAGATATTGGTAGGATAAGAAGGTGATTTTATAGCAGTAACAAAATTATGGAAAATAGGGAGTAATTTAGGCAGAACTATTGATTATGTAGAGGATAGAAAAAAGACTAATTCCAATCTTATTGATTTAAATGTTGCTATTGATTATGCAATGAATAAAGATAAGACTGAAGAATTTTTTTATGTGTCTGGAATTAATTGTGAAATAGAGACAGCTTTACAACAAATGAATCAGACTAAAAGATTATTTAATAAAACAAAAGGTATTTTAGGATTTCATGGTTATCAATCATTTAAAGAGGGAGAAGTTACTCCAGAATTAGCTCATGAAATTGGAGTTAAACTTGCAAATGAAATGTGGGGTGATAGGTTCGAAGTAGTAGTTTCAACTCATTTAAATACTAAGCATCTTCACAATCATTTTATTGTTAATTCAGTTTCATTTATTGATGGCATGAAATTTTATTCTAATAGATCATCAACAGCAAGATTAAGAGAAATTAGTGATGATTTATGTAAAGAATATGGATTATCAGTCTTAGATGAAAAGCCAACATCTAAAGGTAGAATTTACTTTCCGTATTATCTTAAGAATACTAACAGAAATAACTATTACAAAAAAACTAAAAGAGATATAGATATTGCTATAGCTAAATCTTCAAACTACAAAGAATTTATTGAAATACTGTCTTCTATGAATTATGAAGTGCAGAATAGATATGGAAAACTTTCAGTTAGGAATTTAGATTATAAAAGAAATATTAGAATTGAGAGATACTTTGGTGAAGAATATTCTATAGATAATATTAAATCCAGAATCTTAGAGGAAGAGTATATTGAGAATGTATCTCAAAATAATAAAGGATTTTATAAGAAAAGTTTTAGTCATAAATATCATGGAATTGTCACTTTATATAGATATTATTGTTATCTATTAAAAGTTTATCCTAATAAAAAATATAATAACTATACCTATATCAAAGATGATGTTATGAAATTGGAAAAATACAATTTAATTATTAGAATGTTTGATAGAGAACAAATTACTGATGATGAATCATTTAGAAAGTATGAAATTATGATAAATAATAAATATGATGATTTAATTAACATTAGAAGGAAGTTAAGAAAACAATTTTCTAGTATTAATAATGAACAAGAAAAAATAAGAATCATGAAAAAGATAAAAGAAATAAATGAAGAATTACCTAAATTAAAAAAAGAAATAGATTTATGTAATGAAATAAATGTTGAATCTATATCCATTAAAGAAAAAATCGAGGGATTAGAAAAAGAAAATCAAAAGGAAAGGAATGAGTAAATGAATCAGTCAAGTGATGCCGCAGAACAAATTGTAAGAATGAGTTTAGAAGGCTTTGAGGTCGCTGCTAAAGTAACAGGAAGTGGTGCAAAAAATATTGCAGTGCTTTTATATACCATCATGAAAAATAAAGAACAAACAAGTGGTAAATCAAAACTTTCAAGTATGCTAAAAAGTGGTAAACCTCTTACAATTTTTACTATTAAAAAAGATGATCTTGCAAAGTTTCAGCAAGAAGCAAAAAGATATGGAATACTTTATTGTGCATTAGTAGATAAAAAAGATAAATCTAAAGATGGGATAGTAGATATAGTTGTTAGAAAAGAAGATTCAGCAAGAATAAATAGAATAGTAGAAAGATTTAAATTTGCAGAATTTAATAAGGCAGAAATTATATCTAGCATTGAAAAAAATAGAGAGAGTGTTAATAAAGGCAAGGAGCAAAATCCAAAATCAAGAGTTAAAAAGAAAGAAGATAATTCTTTAAACCCCCATTTGGCAAAGACAGAAAAAAGCCCTCTGTCAAAGCCTTTCTCAGAAGTGCAAAAGACTTCACCAATTAAGGGTAACAACTTAAAAAGTAAAAAGCCATCAGTTAGAGCAAAGTTAAATGATTATAAGAAAGAAATAAAGGATAAATCTGTAAGTAAAGAGATTAATATTGATAAAAATATAAATAAATCAAAGGGTAGAACTAAATGAAAGATGTAAAAGTTTTAGAATTAGATAAATATGAAGAAGGACTTATTATAAATGCATTAAATGAATTTAGAAATAAATTAATCGAGAAAGGTAAGGATACAACTTTTGTAGATGAATTATTATTAAAAGTATTAAATCTACCAGAGAAAAAAAGAATGTTTCCAAGAAAGTATATTGAAGAAAGATAATTATTTAATTTATATATTTGGAATTATTCCAGTTATATGGTTAGGAGTACTTATAGCGCCAATATCTTCTAATGGACTATTTAATATTATTGAAGGTTTTAGTAATGCTATAAGCCATCCGTTTAATATGATTTTTTGTAAAAATACTATACCAGTAGTATTTATTTTTGTTTTAGTTTATGTATTTGGAATAACAATATATTTAATGGATAAAAAGAATTATAGAAGAAGAGAAGAACATGGCTCAGCTAAATGGGGAAATGTTCACGAATTAAATAAGAGATATTCTCAAATTCCATTTGAAGTTAATAAAATATTGAGTAAAAATTTTTCTATAGGATATGATGCCCATAAGCATATGAGAAATTTAAATACTATTGTGATTGGTGGTAGTGGTGCTGGTAAAACAAGATTTTATGCTAAGCCTAATGTGATGCAAGCCAATACTTCATTTGTAATATTAGATCCTAAGGGTGAAATAACTAGAGCAGAAGGTAATTTATTAAAACAAAAAGGTTATGAAGTTAAAGTGTTAGATTTAATTAATATGGAAAAATCTCATTGTTATAATCCATTTGTTTATATAAAAGATGAGAACGATGTTCAAAGATTGGTTACAAATCTTTTTAAGAGTACCACTCCTAAAGGTTCAACCTCTCAAGATCCATTTTGGGATACTGCGGCTTCTATGCTACTTTCTGCACTTATATTTTATTTGAAATATGAAGCACCAGAAGAAGAACAAAATTTTCCTATGGTAATGGAAATGATAAGAGCTGGAGATGTTAAAGAGGATGATGATTATTATGTAAGTCCTCTTGATATGCTATTTAATGAATTAGAAGCAAGAGAGCCAGATCATATTGCTATAAAATATTATAAAGGATATAAATCTGGTGCTGGTAAAACATTAAAATCTATACAAATAACTTTAATAAGTAGATTAGAAAAATTTAATCTTGATTCAATGAGTAAACTTACTCAAACTGATGAATTAGATTTAGGTTCATTAGGAGAAAAGAAAGTAGCCTTATTTGCAATCATACCTGATACAGATAAATCTTTTAATTTTATAGTCAGTATTTTATATACTCAATTATTTCAGCAACTATTTTATTTAGCAGATAATGTTTATAATGGTGCACTTCCTGTTCATGTGCATTTTTTAATGGATGAATTTGCTAATGTAAGTTTGCCTGATGACTTTGAAAATATTTTATCTACAATGAGAAGTAGAAATGTATCTGTATCCATTATTTTACAAAATTTGGCACAACTAAAAGCACTTTTTGAAAAACAATGGGGTTCTATAGTTGGTAACTGTGATGAGTTTTTATATCTAGGTGGTAATGAGCAAGAAACTTTTAAATATGTTTCAGAATTACTTGGAAAAGAAACTATTGATACAAATACTTATGGTAAAACAAGTGGATTAAAAGGTAATTATTCTACCAACTATCAAAATGCAGGAAGAGAGTTGCTTATGCCTGATGAAGTAAGAATGATTAATAATAAACAATGTGTTTTATTTATAAGAGGTGAAAGACCAATTATAGATTTAAAATTCGATATAAAAAAACATCCAAATATTAATTTTACTCCAGACGGAAATGGAAAAAATTATTATCATGGAACAACTAATGAATCTATTGGAGAAGTTAGTATTTCTTTAATAGATGAAAATACTGAATTTAATGAAATAGAAAAAATTAAAAATAAATATGAAGTTATCTATTCAGAAGAGATAGATGATTTTTTAGAAAGAAAGGGAAAATATGAAAGAAAAAGAAAAGCAACAAAACAAACTAAAAAAGACTGAATCTAAATTAAAGATGATAGGTCTTTCTTTAGTTCCATTATTGAATATTAGTACTGTTTATGCAGCAGATGATCCAATAGCAGCAGTAAACAATTTAACAAATTTTATTTTTACTTTGGTTCAATCTTTAGGAGCAATAATGCTAATCTTTGGTGTTGTTCAATTTGGTATGTCTTTTAAAAGCCATGATGCAAGCCAAAGAGCGAGTAGTGTAATGACAATAGGTGGAGGGTTAATAATTTGTTTTTCAAAAGCAATTATTACAAAAATATTAGGATAGGAGTTGTTGTAAATGAGTGATAATTGGGTTGTTCAAAACTTACAAAATGCACTTGATACATGGAACTCAAAATTAGCAGAAATTTGGAGTTTAGTTACAACTACACCAGAAACATTTAAAGGTGGTGCAATATGGAATGTAATTAAAAGTATTTATAATTCTATGCAAGGAATAGGACTAGGATTACTAGTTCTATTTTTCCTTGTAGGAATGATCAAAACTTGTGGTTCTTTTGATGAAGTTAAAAGACCAGAGCAGGTATTTAAATTATTTATTAGATTTGTTTTGGCAAAAATAGTTGTTACCTATGGAATGACATTAATGTTGGATGTATTTAAAATAACACAGGGTATAACAGCAAAGATAATATCTACATCCAATATTACTTTTAGTTCAAAAAGTACCTTACCTAATTCTATAATTACAGCAATAGAATCTTGTGGTTTCTTTGAATCTATCCCATTATGGGCAGTTACGTTGATTGGAGGATTAGTTGTAACCGTTTTATCATTTATTATGATAATGACAGTATATGGTAGGTTCTTTAAATTATATTTGTATACAGCTTTAGCTCCAATCCCTTTATCAAGTTTTGCAGGTGAACCAACTAGCAATATTGGGAAATCTTTTTTGAAAAGTTATACAGCAGTTTGTTTAGAAGGAGCAATTATTGTATTATCTTGTATTATATTTAGTTTGTTTGCATCATCACCACCAGTAGTAGATTCAAGTGCAGCAGCAGTAACACAGGTCTGGAAGTATATTGGAGAATTAATATTTAATATGTTAGTTTTAGTAGGGACTATAAAAATCTCAGATAAAATAGTAAGAGAAATGATGGGATTATGATATAATATTCTATGAAGTCATTAAGTATAATATTAGCTAGATAAATAGTAATTTGTATGGAGGTGTAAAAATGAAAAAGAAAAAAATAATAATCATAGTTGTTCTATTGCTAATTATAGGAATCATAATTACTTTTGTGTTATTAAATAGAAAATATCCTTACGAAGATGAAAACACTTTGTATTATATAGAATATGATAATGAGATATTGAGATTTGAAAGAATTGATTATTCCTTAGGTCAAAATCAAGTTGTTAGTGTTCAAAAAAGTATTAATAAAGGTAAAAAATTTGAAAACATTACTGACAAAGCAATAACTTTAAGTATGGAACCAAAATTTGTGTTTTTAAATAAGAAATTAGGCTTTGCTATATCAAAGTCAAATTTAACAAAAAATAATAATTATAGTGGGATCAAAGTAACTCAAGATGGTGGTAAGAGTTTTGTAGATGGTAAAATTAATTATGATAATTCTAATATAGAAATTTTAACAGTTGAAGATGTTCCTTACTATGATAATAATAAATTAAAATTACATTGTTCAATTTATCAAGTTAAAGAGGATAATACAGGTTACGAAGATGTTGATTTAATTTTTATAAGTGATGATGATGGATTAAGTTGGAATCTTGAAAGTTAAATTACAATTTGTAAGTGAATAATAAAAGGATAAATTATTAATTGAGGTGCAGT
>OJAW01000471.1_pt1 | contig 28611 bp, 24 predicted proteins | sample 1589151 | NCBI WGS metagenome assembly OJAW01 (sample SAMN03283290) | human gut metagenome | biome: human-associated habitat; material: feces | host: Homo sapiens | place: Peru | collected 2012
AATAAAAAAATGTAAAATTTTTTTTAAGTATTGTAATAAGAATTTAATACAGATAATTCCTGTTACAAAAGCTATAACTATTCCTACTAAGAATATAGCTAAATTACTAGCAATTAAAGTAACTGCTTCTCCTTTTAGAAATTGTAATAGACAAGCTCCTAGAACAACCGGTGCTGATAAGTAGAAAGAAAACTTAGCAGCATCTTCCCTATTTATACCTAAGACTCTACCAGCGGCTATTGTAGTACCAGATCTTGAGAAACCTGGAACTAAGGCTAGTACTTGACTACAGCCAATAATTAGTGCATCTTTTAGAGACATTTTCTTTAGACTATTATTAGATTTACTATACTTATCAGCACAATAAATTATTACACCCATAAGAGCAAGAGCAAGGGCAATTATAACATAATTTTTTCTAATAGCATTTTCTATTACATCTTCAAATAATACTCCGGCGATAGCGGCTGGAATTGTTGCGATAATTAGATACCATAACATTTTACCTTGATCGTCTTTTATACCTTTAGTGAAGCCTTTAGAAATCATAGTGATAAAATCTTTAAAGAAGAAAATAGCGATTGCTAGTAAGGTTCCAAAGTGAAGTGCTAAGTCAAAAGTTAAGGCAAGATGAGCATCCATGCCTCTACCAATACCGAATAAATCCCTGAATATTATTAAATGTGCTGATGATGATATAGGCAAGAACTCAGCAATTCCTTGAATAAAGCCTAGTATAATAATTGATAAAAAATCCATTTAGTCATCTCCTAATTTTCAAATATTGGCATTATTATTGGTACTACGTGTTTTTTGCGAGATACACAGCCTGGGATAAAATGGCCTTCTTCGATAGTTTCTTTTCCATAAGCAAGAGCCATAGTATCACTACCACGAGTATTAAATAGTACATAACTACCATTTCTAATTATATCAGTTACGTATAGAGCAACTAAATTATAATTATTGGCTTCTGATACTTCATCTAGAACATGAATGTAGTCAGCCATATCTTTTTCTATTTCTTCAAAGTTCATAGTAAAAAATTGACCAATCGCAAACTTCTTATCTTCGACAGTATAAATCTTAAAGTCGTTGTATAAGACATCTTCTTTAGACATTCCTTCAAGAGATGTTCCGGCTTTTAATAAGTCCATACCATATTTTTTGTAGTCAACATTGGCTAAAGTAGATAAATATTCTACGGCTTCAACATCTTTACTTGTAGCAGTTGGACTCTTTAAGATTAAGGTATCAGATAAGATTCCTGATAAAAGAGCACCGGCTATTTCTCTAGTTGGAGTTATATTTCTTTCTTTGTACATTAAGTAAACTATAGTACAAGTTGAACCTACAGCCATATTTCTAAAGTTGATTGGCATAGTTGTTGTGATACTACCTAGATTATGGTGATCGATTATTTCTAATATTTCTGCCTCATCAATACCTTCAACACTTTGTAGTTTTTCGTTATGATCGACTAAGATTACTTTCTTAGGATGTTTTTCGGCTAAATCTGTTATTTTTAATAAACCAAGACATTTATTACGTCTATCAACAATTGGATAGTTTGTATGTTTCAATTTATTATTTATATCAACAACATTATCAACGAATTCAGTATTTTCAAATTTAGTAGGGTTATAACATCTAATCATTGTTTTGATATAGTTAGTTAAAGATATTAATCTAGTTATATGATATGTTGGATATGGAGTTCTTATAATATTAACTTTATTTTGACGAGCGATTTCTAAATGCTTGTCTTTTATTTCAGAGTCTCCTGATAAGATTATTAATTTTACTCCAGAGTTTACAGCATATTCAATAATACTATGACGGTCTCCTACTATTAAAATCATATCTCTTTCTAGTTTGACATTTTCTAGAATGGTTGTACTACGATAAGCAGCAACTAAGATACGGCCAATTATTTCTTCGTCGAATTGAAGAAGTTTTTCACCTTTTAAAGTATGAAGAATATTATCATATGATGTATATAAGTCATCTGTTTCTTCATTAATAATTACATGAGATAGGTCTTTAATAGTAATTAGACCAGTAAAGTGACCTTTAGCGTCAGTTACAGGGATACCGGTTAGACCTTTCTCTAGCATTTTTTGATAACTAGTATAAATAGAATCGGTTTCTTTGATATGAAAATTCTTATGATAATCGATATCTTTTAGTTGTAGTTTTACATCGTTTAAATATTCAGGAGTACGTAAATTAAAGTATTTTAGCGCATAAGACGTTTCTTTATTTACATCTCCTAAGATTCTGGCCTCGGTATTTTCGCCTAATAAGTTCTTTAGGTGTGATAAACCTATGGCGGACATTACTGAATCTGTATCTGGTTTTTTATGACCAAAAATGTATGTCTTTTGCATATTTATTCCTTCTTTCCTTATATTAAAAAGGGAAATAATCCCTTTGTTTACTTTTTAATGATGGAACATTAATACGAGAATAAATGTTCCTACTACTTTTACATGTTGTTTAATTACTTTACTTTGTTCCATGATAGCAGAAACGTCATCAACAATATCTACTATCCAACTTTCCATATACTTAGGAGGAGTAAAAGTAATTGGAAACATGTGAGTTTTTATGATATCTTTTTGCTTGTCGGTTAATGGACAAATTTTAGTAGCATTTTCTACGGCATAGCCAGGATGTTTTCTTAACCGAGCAATGAAGTTTTTATCTTGAACTTCTTCTATGAAAAAATCATGTAACAAAGCGGCTTCTGTTGTGTCTTTATAATCTAGGTGAAGAAGTTTTGTTACTTTATATGAATAGTAAGCAACTCTTAGGGAATGGTCATATCTTGTTATGCCATGATGTTTTACGTCCTTTAATTTTTGAAATTCTTCGTTGCTGGCGATAGGACTAATTATTCTTTGAAATTCTTGATTTTGATATTTACTCATTTTCTAACCTCTTACTATTCTATTCTCTTGTTTACTATTTAATAATAACATAAGACCTTTAGTAAGATAAAATGTTTATGGACTTGATATTATTTTTTGACATTATTTTACACTTGGTATAGATTGGGTAATTAGTGAGATTATATTTGATACTTCTTTATTATACTTTAATATTTTATAGTGAAAACAGTTTGAACATTATAGTCTTACTTTTGATCAGTGCTTTATTGTATTTTATTATTTTACAATGGGAACAGGTTATGTATTATAGCACTTTTTCTTAGACAAGTCCAGCCAATATTTCGTCCATTTCTTTGACATCTTCTTCGGTTGCTTCTGTTTTATCAAGTTCTTTATCAAACCAGACTGGTAAGTTAGATTGATCTTTGTGTACTTTCTTAACTTGTTCTTTTGGTTTTTCTTTTTCGAGAAGTCGTTTTAGTTTCTTATGTTCTTTTTCAGAGATAGCCATGGCCTCCTCGACTGTTTCAATATTAAGTCGTTTCCATTGCCCAGCGATTGTTTCTACATAACTTTTCTTTAGTTGTTGATTATTAGTTTTTAAAACATAAGAGATTAATACATTTACGACTCCATAGTTTAATTTTTGATCTACTAAAAGACTTTCAATTAGCCGTTTATCTCGTTCAGTTGGTTCGGCGCCTTTATACTTGGCTTTTAATAATTGATAAGGACTGATATTTTCAAAGGTATAGATTAGTCTGGCACGTTTAGAAGTGTCTCCTTCTGGTTTCTTTAAGTAGTCAGGTTGTTTATTATAGATTAAAGTTGGAAGACTACCAGCTGTTTCAAACTGGTAATAATCACGACAACTTTTACGAAGTCTTGTTTTATCGACCTGGCCTTTTTCATTAATAGCATCACTTACTAGGCCTTTGATATCTAGAGTGTTTAGGTTATAAGCAAAACTTAAGGCATTGATTAAGTCTTTTACATCTTTAGTAAAAGTTTTATCAGTTACTAATTTTGAAGGAATACTGGATATTAATAAATTAAAGTCTATACCTTTATTTATTTGAATATTATTAGTATCTCTTCTAGTAGTATCGGCTTCTATTTCTAGAATATTTCCTTTTACAGAGGTAAAAATTTCATCAAAACTACTAGTTATATCCTCATATTCTTTTAAGTTTACTCTAGGGATTTTGTAGTAGTTTAGAAGTCGTTCATATTCTTTTTTACCGAGATTGTTATAAAGGACAATATTTAAGATAGGATGAGTAAAAAATTCATGGGCTGACATAGGAGAATATATTAGATAAACGTATTGGTTGATACTACCCTTTTTTAAATAACTTTTTAAGAGACCAGTTGCTTCTAGTTTTTCTCGAGCAATAACAATATCTTCTAATTTTAATTGCATAGTACTCATAAGATGATGATGAGTTAGGTCATCACTCATTACTTCTAATTTGTCTAGATCATCTATTAAAGTTAAATATAAAGAAACTGAGGTGTGACCAATTATTGGTTGATATAACATACTTATTAATTTACGATCACTTTCGTTTAGAACTGTTTTATTGACAACAGTATAAGTGTCTGCTGGTAAAATTGTTATATTTTTCATAGTCATCACCCACCCATATATATAGTACACTATAAAAAAAAAAAAAGAAAGGTAAACTTTCTTAAAAACCAAGCCAAGATATAATCGTTGGTGTTGTTAATTTGGTGAAATAAATGAAGGTAAAGGCTAGAAGAAGAAAGGGTCCAAAAGGAATTACTTTTTCATTATTTTTCTTCATTAAATATAGAGACATTGGTAAGGCAAAAAGACTGCCTAAGAAGATAGTTAAGGTTCCAAGAAGAGGATCAAGAACTAAGCCAAAGAGAAACATCATCTTTATATCTCCTCCACCAAGGCTTTCTTTTTTTAACGTTTTATTACCAATTAACATGACTATGTACATTAGAGAAAATAGTAATAAGCCAGTGCCAATATGAGTTAAGGCTCCTTTTAGACCAGTATTTAGAAACTGAATAATTATAAAGTAAATACTAAAGAAGATTAAGACTTCATCAGGAATAATTAGATAAGTAATGTCACTTACGACAATAATCATTAACATGGTAATTATACCAAGGCCAATTAGAAGTTCATAACTAAAGCCAAAACTGTAGTAGCAGACCGAGAATAATAAGCCAGAAAAGAATTCCATGTAAGGATATAAAATATCTATTTTAGTATGGCAATATTTACATCTACCGCGATGAGTAATATAGGATATTAACGGGATTGTTTCCGTTCTTTTTAATTCATGACTACAATTATCACAATGTGGTTTATTACCAAATATTTTTTCTTGTTTAGGAAGACGAAGTCCTAAGATTGTTGAGATAGTACCAATGATACTTCCTAAAATAAAAAAGATAATTAAGTATAGTATTTCCATATAATTATCCTCCTTATTTATTAGTCGATTTGTGAGTAGATACTGAACATTGGTGTAACGATTGATAATAAGATAACACCAACAATTCCGGCTAAGAATACAATCATTAATGGTTCCATCAAACTCTTCATTTGATCGATTATTGATTTATGCATTGATTGGAAATGGGCTGATACCTTTTCCATCATTAGACCTAATTGTCCAGTATTTTCACCAGTAACAATCATTTCGTAGGCAACTACTGGGATAGCCCATTGACCACGGAAGGCTGCTGATACCGGTTCACCTTTGGATAGATTTTCCAAGGTTTTATTAATTATTTCTTTAAATACTTCGTTGTCGGTTATTTTCTGTAAGATTTCCATACTATCCGTTATGAATACACCATGGTTTAGTAAGGATGCAAAAGTTTTTGTGAAGTTTGCAATTTCATTATAAATAATAATTTTACTAACTACTGGGATATGCATAAGGATTGTTTGGACACCTTTTTTAAATGATTGGACATTTTTAAATAAATATCTGAATATTAAGATTAAGGCGACGACACCGCCAATTAAGAACATCCAGTTGGCTTGAATGAAATCACTGACACCTAAGACAACTAAAGTAATAGTTGGTAATTTAGCATCTTGAGATTCAAACATGGTTGCGAACTGTGGAACTAAGTAAACAAGCATGAAGACTAAAACACCTAAGGCGATTGTTAAAACTACAACTGGATAAGTCATGGCACTCTTCATTTGTTTTCTAGTTTGGTTCATAGTTGTATAGTATTCAGCCATATCATCTAGGATCGATGGTAAGTCTCCAGTCATTTCAGATGTTTTTACCATGTTTATTAGTAAAGGGGGGAAGACTTTCCCTTGTCTTGCTAAGGCTGTTGAGAAACTCTCACCTTTTAATAGCTCATAAACTACTTGGCCATAGATTTTTTTATGGGCTGGTTTTTTACCTTGTTTTGCTAGGATTCGCATGGAATCAACTAGTGGGATACCTGATTTGATGTATGTTGATAACTGAGTTAAAGTAAATGACAAATCTTCAGGTTTTAGTTTAGGCGGTCCAGAAATATCAATATCCATAGCAGATTTTGGTTTTACTTCTAGGATTTGGTATTCTTGACCTTCAAGGAATGCACGTACATCATCTTCAGATTCAGCATCGAAGTATCCTTTTTCCTTTTTATTCATGGTATTAATAACGGTATAACTATAACCGTTTAATTTACTTTTTCTAACAACATCAGCATCGCTTGACATTCTTTTGCGATTTAGAGTACTGGCTTGAATTGTTTGTACACCTGATTGTTGTGGTCCTACGGCGGCAACTGGGCCGGCTGCGACTGGTTCTGGCTTTGCTTCTGGAGTTGCTAAATCGGCACTAATTGGTTGTTGAGTAATTGTTGAATGCCCTCCAGCACCAATATTAGGATTTGCTCCAATAGAAATAGTATTAGGAGCAGACGTTGGACTACTAGATGGTGGCAATGTTTGGGTAACTATTTGACTTGTTGCGGATACTGGTTTTTGTACTTGCCCTACTACAGATTGGTTGGCAGCAACAGGTTGTGCGACTACAGGTGCACTTACAGGTTGTTGTTGTGGTACTTGTTGTGGTTGAGGCACTTGTGCTGGTTGTTGAACAGCAGGTTGTTGGGGTAGAACTTGTTGTGCTGCTTGGGCTGCTGGCTGGACCTGTGCAGTAGTAGTATTTGCTTTTTCTTTCTTATTATTAAATAAACCCATCTAATATCACCAGTTTACCTTTCTTTTTATTTCTTTTCACTCTATCTTTATTCTATAGTATATTGTAACATAGTATTTTATTTTTGAAAATAAATTATTTAACTTTTTAGTTCTTTTGACATATATTATTGATGAAGAGGTGGACTATGTATAACTATCCTTATCCGAAGATTGGCTTATTCGGAAAACTTAGTAATTTGACTAAGGGATTTAGTTTTACTTCATTTTTAGACGGTACTCAGAAGACTTTAGGAGTAATTAATCAAGCAATACCAATTGTATATCAAGTTAAACCTATTTTTAGAAATGCTAAAACTGTATTTAGAATTGCTGATGAAATTAATAAGCCAATGGAGACTGTTACTTCTTCAAGTAGTACTGATACTAGTAAGACAGAGGTAAAGGCTACAACAGTTAATTCTAATAAGCCAATCTTTTACATATAAAAAGAATAACTTTTGTGTTATTCCTTTTATTTGGCATTCTTTTGATATTTAGAAATAAATTCTTCACGATATTCTAAAATTCTATTTTCTTTAATGGCTTCTCTTAATTCTTCGGTTAATTTAATTAAGAATCTTATATTATGAATTGATAATAGTCTACCGCCTAACATTTCATCGGTTGTTATTAAGTGACGAATATAGGCTTTAGTGTAGTTTTGACAAGTATAACAGTCACAACCTTCTTCTACAGGAGTAAAATCTTCTTTGTATTTGGCATTATTAAAGTTTATTTTTCCTTCACGAGTAAAGGCTTGGCCGTGTCTAGCAATTCTGGTTGGTAGAACACAGTCGAAAATATCGATTCCTCTAATTGTACCTTCGATAATATCGATTGGGTCACCTACTCCCATTAGATAACGAACTTTATCTTTTGGTAGGTATTTAATTCCATAATCGATCATTTTATACATAGTAGGTTTATCCTCGCCTACAGAAGTACCACCAATACTATACCCGTCAAAATCCATTTTAACAGTTTCTTTACAACTATACTCACGTAGGTCTTCAAATTCACCACCTTGAACGATACCAAATAGAGATTGGTTTTCGTTGGCATGAACTTTCTTACCACGAGCAGCCCATCTTAGAGTACGTTCAACAGACTTTTTCATGTATTCATAAGTTGAAGGGTATGGTGGACATTCATCAAAACTCATGGCTATGTCACTGTCTAATTTATTTTGAATTTGAATAGACTTTTCAGGAGTTAGGAATAGTTTTGAACCGTCGATATGGCTTTTAAAAGTTACTCCTTCTTCAGTAATGTCTTTTTCTTTATTTTTTACTAGAGAAAAGACTTGGAAACCACCGGAGTCTGTTAGAATTGGTCCATCATAATTCATGAATTTATGTAGACCGCCGGCTTTAGCGATAATGTCTTCTCCGGGACGTAACCATAAATGATAAGTATTTGATAAGATGATTCCTGAATGGGCGGCTTTTAATTCTTCTGGGGACAAAGACTTGACAGTTGCTCTGGTACCGACCGGCATAAACATTGGTGTTTCAAAAGTACCATAGTTAGTTTGAAGTTTACCGTATCTAGCATTTGAAGACTCATCTTTATGTAGTAATGTGTATTTTATTTTCATAGGTATCTCTCCTTTTGTCCTTATAATTATAAGGGATTTTTGAGAAAAAAACAATAAAAAAAGGATTGCTCCTCAATTTACTTAATTATGTATAGTTTTTATTTTTTTAGATGTTTGCTTACTTTTAGATGTATTAATATCTAGTTAGTTTTTTTACTTTGACTTTGCTAGTGTTTTTTTCTTTAGTATTGATTGATTTGATAGTACCAGATATTTCACGTTTAGATGAGCCAACAGTATATGAAAAATCATCATCTACAGTTTTACCAATAACACTTTGGCCAAATGGACTTTCTACAGTAGCATAACCCATTGGATTGTCTAGACCTTCTACTATTTCTACTAAAACAAAACTTCTTTCGGTGCCTGATGAAAACTCTACAGTAAAATTACTACCAATTTCAATAACACTACCAGTTGGAGTATCAACTATTTCATAGTTACCTGTAATACCTTTTAGAGTTCTTATATCAGCATGGGCTTTAACCATTTGCATTTCAGTAGTATCATCACGGTTACTACCTTCACTTTTTAGGGACTGCAAAATTTCTAGTCTTGCGGCTTCTAAATAGTCTTTGTCTCCTACCATTTTTCTCTTTTCAGCAAGTTCTCTTTCGATACTTTCTAACTGCTCGGGAACTAATTTCATTCTTTTTCCTCCTTTTTAGTCGAACGTTTCATATTATACTACTTTTTAATAGATATAACAAGAATTATTTGATGAACATAGCATCACCGAAGGAGAAGAAACGATATTCTTCTTGGACAGCGATGTTGTAAGCATTCAAGATGTTTTCTCTTCCAGCAAGAGCAGATACTAACATTACTAGTGTTGATTTTGGAAGATGAAAGTTAGTAATTAAGGCATCTATGGCTTTAAATTTGTAGCCAGGATAGATAAAAATATTAGTCCAACCAGAGCATTCTTTAAATTCATTATATTTTGTCATGATAGTTTCTAGAGTTCTAGTACTTGTTGTGCCAACAGCAATAATTCTTTTGTGATTTTGCTTAGTGGTAGTTAATAGTTCAGCGGTTTCTTTAGACATTTGATAATACTCTGTATGCATTTCATGTTCTTCGACAGTATCAACACTTACTGGTCTAAAGGTTCCTAGGCCAACATGAAGAGTTACATAGGCAATATTTATACCTTTTTGTTTAATTTTTTCTAGTAAGTCTTTAGTAAAGTGAAGACCAGCAGTAGGAGCGGCAGCACTACCTACTTCTTTAGCATAGACAGTTTGATACCTTGATTGATCTTCTAGTTTTTCATGAATATATGGTGGTAAAGGCATCGTTCCTAGTTGTTCTAATATTTCCATTAGTATACCAGAATAAATTAGAGTAAAATGTCTAATTCCGTCGGCTTCCTCTTTAATACATTGGGCCTTTAATAGTCCATTTCCAAAAGTTACAATAGTCCCTACTTTGATACGACGAGCAGGTTTTACTAAGCATTCCCAGTCATCGCCTGAAATATTTTTTAATAATAGTATTTCTATTACGGCTTTAGTTTCTTCTTTTTCACCAATTAATCTAGCCGGTAAAACTTTAGTATCGTTTAAAACAAGAGTATCTCCTTCGTTTAAATATTCTATGATGTCATAGAAATGTTTATGTTCTATTTCACCAGTTTTTTTATCTAGAACTAATAGTCTAGAGGTATCTCTTTTTTCTAGTGGTGTTTGAGCAATTAAATGTTCTGGTAAATTATAATCAAAATCTTCTACTTTCATATTTCCTCCTGTTAATTATTTTTTTCTATGCCTAGGGCTTCGTAGGCTTTATCAGTTACCATTCTACCACGAGCGGTTCTTTTTAAGAGACCTATTTGAAGAAGATATGGCTCATAGACATCTTCTATAGTGGTTACTTCTTCACCGATTGAACTACTTAAGGCTTCAATTCCAACTGGGCCACCATTAAATTTATTAATGATTGCTAGTAACATATCATGATCAGTTTTATCTAGACCTAATTCATCAATATGAAGACGAGTTAGAGCTTCTTTTGTAATAGCAAGATCGATTTTGCCATTGCCTTTTACGAGAGCAAAGTCTCTTACTCTTTTAAATAATCTATTGGCAATTCTTGGGGTTCCTCTACTACGTTTGGCTAATTCAAAGGCAGCATCTTCTTCTATTTCCATATTTAGAACACGAGAAGTTCTTTTTACAATAGCACATAGTTCTTCAGTTGTATAGAATTGTAGTTTAGATATTATACCAAATCTATCTCTTAATGGGGCTGACAAGTCGCCGGCTCTAGTTGTTGCTCCAACAAGAGTAAATGGTGGTAAATCTATTTTTATATTTCTTGTATTTCCTTCGCTACCAACAATAATATCTAATGAGAAGTCTTCCATGGCAGGATATAAAACTTCTTCTATATATCTTGGCATACGGTGTATTTCATCAATAAATAGGACATCGCCCGGTTCAAGAGAAGAAAGAATAGCGGCTAGATCTCCGGTTTTTTCAATACTTGGACCAGAGGCTGTTTTTATATGGGTTCCAAGTTCATGAGCAATGATAAAAGCAAGGGTTGTTTTACCAAGACCAGGAGGACCATATAACAAGACATGATCTAGAGCCTCATTACGTATTTTTGCGGCTTCTACGAATATTTTGATATTTTCCTTTACTTCACTTTGACCAATGTATTCACTAATTGTTTCTGGTCTGATAGTATTATCAATTATTTGATCATCTTCTAGAGAATATGTTTTTATAACATTTTCAGTTTTCATCTAATCACCCTTATCTTAATAGTAATCTTAAAGCCTCTTTTACCTGTTCCTCGATTGTTAAATCTTTATTTACTTTAGCAAGAACACCTTTTATTTCTTTGTCTTTGTAACCTAAACCTAGTAGGACTTCTTTTAGTTCTTCACTAGTAGTTAATTCATCATCTGATATACCTACACCAATAAATTCTAGTTTGCCTTTTAAGTCGAGAATTATTTGACGGGCTAGTTTTTCACCAATCTTAGGAAACTTTTTCAAGTAAAGAATATTTTCTCTTTCGATAGCATCCATGATACCTTCTACATTTCCTACTGCTAAAATTGGTAAAGTCATTTTACAACCTAAGCCTTTTACACTAATCAGTTTTAAGAATAATTCTTTTTCGGCTAGTGTTTTAAAACCAAAAAGACTGTTTTCATCTTCTTTTACTTGTTGGTAAACATAGACTTTATATTCTTTTTGGACTTCAAATGAATATGGATTAGATACATATATTAAGCATCCTATACCATTATTATCTAAAACAATAGCATTATTTTTTAAACTGGTAACTGTTCCAGTTATATAGTCATACATAAAATCACGATAATTTAATCTGGTCTTATCAACCTATATTAAATTCCTTTCTACTTATATTTTGATAACTTTTGTTCAATAATTATTATATAACAATTTTAGGAAAGAAAAAAGAGCAACTATGAACTAAATCGTTCACTTTAGGTGTGCTCTTTTTTATTATTTTATTATTTATTATTCGCCTTTTAAGTTATAATAAACATCTTGAACATCATCTAAGTCTTCTAGTGTATCTACTAATTTCATGACTTTTTCTTGTCCTTCTTCATCTAATTCTACTTCCATGTTTGGAATATATGTTAATTCACATTCTAGGAATTCTTTAACATTTTCTTTTTCTAAGGCTTCTTTTACAGGTGTAAAATTAGAAGTATCAGTAGTAATTACATAAGTATTTTCTACTTTCTCAAAATCTAAGGCTCCAGCATCTAAAGCATTCATCATCATTGTATCCTCGTCATAATCACCAGGTATTACAATTGAACCACGACGTTCGAACATGTAACTTACAGAACCATCTGTACCAAGATTGCCTCCGGCTTTAGTAAAAGCACTACGTACTTGTGAGGCTGTTCTATTACGATTGTCTGTTAGGCAGTCTACCATGAATGCTACGCCTCCATGACCGTATCCTTCATAACGAACACTTTCGTAGTTTGCTCCGTCTGTACCACCAGTTGCTTTTTCAATAGCCTTTTGAATATTTTCTTTAGGCATGTTTTGAGCCTTTGCCTTATCAACGGCTAATCTTAAAGATGAGTTTTGGTTCGAATCAGGACTACCTGACTTGGCTGCTACCATAATTTCTTTGGCTAGTTTTTGGAAAACTTTTCCTCTAGCAGCATCTAATAATCCTTTTTTACGATGAATTGTTGCCCATTTTGAATGTCCACTCATACTTATACCTCCTCATTTCCTTTTTAATAATAACACATTTTTAATAATTGGAAAAGATTTTATATTATTATTTAATAACTTTTCGTATTTATGATATAATTTTTCAAGAGGAAGCGGTGATGATATGAAAATAAAAGTAGGAAAAAAAGTATATGACGTTATCTTTTTAAATACATTTTGGTTAAGACTTAAGAGTTTAAAATTTTTTCTAGATCCGATAGAAGACATTTATATGTTAAAGAAAAAAGGACTTTCAACATATTGGTTTTGTCAGAAGATTGATGTTATTATGACGGATAAGGAAAACAAGATTCTTTATATATATAAAAAGTTTAAGACGGATAAGTTTATTTTACCAAAGAGAAAAGTTAGTTATATATATTTAGCACCGATTGGAGTCAGTGATTATTTTAAAGTTGGAGAAGAGTTTAAGGTAAAAGAAAAGGAGTAATTTTGAAATTACTCTTTTTGATTAGTCAATATTTTTAAAATAAATTGTCTTTTCTACAACGTGCTTGATATCTGTTTCGGTGAATGGCTTTGCTAACATGTCAACTATTGGATAACCAAAGGCTTTAGCGATAGTGTCTTTTGAGCAGTCTCCAGAAATTATAGAAACTGGTATTTTATTAAATAATTGGTTTTCGTTAATGTAATCTAAAACAGCAAAACCGTCTACTTTTGGCATATTTAAGTCTAGTAGTAAGGCTACTATTTCTTCATTGGCAAGGTTGGCTTTTATAATTTGTAGAGCCTCTTCACCATTTTGGGCTACTCCTACATTATATTTATCACTGAATATTCTTTTTACGAAGTTACGGATAATGTTAGAGTCATCGGCTACTAAAATTGTCTTTTGATTGTATGGTTCTGGTAAGTTTTCTTCTACTGGAGCTGGTTGTACTACTACTGGTGTTGGGGCTGGAGTTGCAGGGGAAGGAGTGGCTTCTTGTGGAGCCGCAGCAGGAGCAGCAGTCTCTTCTGGTTCAGGATATAAGTATTTTTTAACTACACCAACCATTCTTTCAATTTCATCATTTAATTCTTGGAAATGTTCAAATATGTAGAAAACATCACCATCTTTACTCTTTTGTTCTTGAATTTCAGCCATTTCGGCTAATTTAGTAAAGCCAAAATATTGAGCATCACTTTTTAAAGAATGGATATAGATAGTATAATTAGCCATATCTTTTTCTTCTTTTGATTGTTGAAGTTTAGCCTGTTTCTCTTTAGAACTTACTAAAAATTCACCAACTATTTCATTATAGGTGTCAATGTCTCCAAATAGTTCTAGACTCTTAGTTACATTTACTCCATTTTCTATTAAATAATTTTCGTCGTTCATATTTTATCCCACTTTCGTAATTTTAATCTATTTTGATTATATCACAAAATGTGGCCTAGGCAATCATTTTTTATACTATATATGTAAATTATAGTCAATATTTTTTATTAGTATATATTATGGGATATGGATTGTCGTATTTATCTAGAGTTAGAATCTTTAGTTTACCAAGACCATTCTCTTCTACTTTGCGACTGGCACTATAGATTATTTCTTGTTGCCAATGGGTCCAAATCTCATCTTGTTCATAGACATCGAAGGCATCGGTCATGTCAGATAAAGCGATTAAGAAGTTTGTTTTAGTTTGGTAAGCGTATTCTAACATTTCTTCAGTTGCGGATGTTGGCATAAAACCGATTAGAAGATCTGGGCTTAGTTCAGGTAAATCTTTAGAGAAAGGAACTTTTTTTAGAATTAGATTAGGATGAGGCGTTGTTGTCACTACTAAACTTGGGTCATATACGGTGATAGTCCCTGTTTGTTGTTTTAGAGCAATATATTTAGCAAGACTTGGAATCTTACCTCCACCTACTTCAACGATATTTTTATCTAAACCATAAATATTAGAAATTAAACTTATAAAACCTAAATAGATATTGTGTTCATCAGGCATTAAGTCAAGTTCGGCATATATTTGTCGTAAAAGAGCATCAGAAAAATCGGTATATAGTCCCCAGGCAGCACACTCTCTAATATACTTCTTCTCTTCTTCAGAATAATAATCTGGATGAGCCTTAAGAAAGGCTTCTATTTTAATTTTTAAGTCTTGTTCTGTAAGATTACTTTTTAACATGATTAGTCCTTTCTTGGCTAAATATTTAATGTTAGATTACTTTTATAAGTACGGGATAATGATCACTCGTTTTAATATCTTTTATGACTTTTTTATCGAGTAGTTTAAAGTCACGAGATAGAAAAATATGATCGATTGCTCGTTTATACTTAGATGCTTTTAGAGTCTTTTCATCTATTTCAACATGATAAATATTACGTCTTTCTAATTCTTTTACGAAATTATTAAATAATTCTTTATTATTTTTTAGGTTAAAGTCCCCAGTTAAGATAATGGGATTTTTTTCTTTCTTGATTAATTTTAATATAACTTGCAGTTGTCTTTTTTTGGCTAGTTGATATTTATAATCAAGATGAGTATTTAAAATAGTTATTTCTCTATTATCAACAGTTATAGTAGTTCTTGTGATAATTCTATTTAAGAGTGAGGGAAGATGTGGGAGATGATAAGTTTTGGTACTAGTAATTTTTTGATTGGTTATGATTGGATTTGATTCATTTATCTTTGGAAAGTAAAGATAGCGATATTTGCCGGTTATCGTATAGTTTTTTAGGTTTTTACGTAACTCTTTTTCGCAACTTGGATATAGTTCTTGAAGATTAATTATATCAATTTTATTAGTAGTAATATAGTTAATTATATCGGTTGCTTTAGTTTTACTTTCTTTATTCTGAATGTTAAAAGTACTTATCGTCAACATAGGCCCTCCATTTAATTAGTCTTTATAATCAAAGTAGAAATCTAGAATACGTACTTGATCGCCCGGTTCGGCACCTAGACTTTCTAGTTTAGCATCAATTCCTAGACGACGTAGTTTTTTTGCGAAACGATAGATTGCTTCTTCACTATTGAACTTAGTCATTTTAAAGATACGTTCTACTTCTTTACCAGATATTACCCATACTCCATCTGGTTCTCTTGTTATAGTATATGGTTCTTCTTTTTTAAATTTGTATAATATGTGACTTTCGATTTGATTATCTTCATATAATGGATTATTTGGAATAGAGTCTAATAAATCGGCTAGTCTATCTACTACTTTTTGAAGACCAGAATTAGTTGCGGCACTGATTTCAAATATTTCTGCTTTGACTTTTTCTTTAAATTTTTCTAGATTTTCTTTAGCATTTGGTAAATCCATTTTATTAGCAATAATTATTTGAGGTTTTAATAATAGTTTAGGATTAAACTCTTCTAGTTCTTTATTTATTAAAAGATAATCTTCGTAAGGGTCACGTAGTTCACTACCAGACATATCTATTACATGAGCGATTACTTTAGTTCGTTCAATATGACGTAAGAATTTATCTCCTAGACCTTCTCCACGAGAAGCACCTTCTATTAAACCTGGTAAGTCGGCAACAACAAAACTACGACCATCACTGGCTTTAGTTACTCCTAGATTTGGAGATAAAGTTGTAAAGTGATAAGCCGCGATTTTAGGTTTTGATTTTGATATTACAGAAATAATTGTACTTTTACCAACACTAGGTAGACCTACTAGGCCAACATCGGCAAGAAGCTTTACTTCAACTTTTAGATTTTTTCTTTCCCCTTCTTCGCCATTTTCAGAATAGTCTGGGGCTGTATTGGTTTGGGTTTTAAAGGCTGTATTTCCTCTACCACCACGACCACCTTTAGCAATTATTTCTTCTTGATCTTTTTTAGAAAGGTCAGCAATAATTAAACCTGTTTCTAGATCTGTTACGACAGTTCCTTGAGGTACTTTGACAACTAATGGTTCGGCACCTTTACCATTTTGATTTTTACCACGACCATTTTCACCTTTTTTACCTTTTAAGATTTTTTGATAACGTAGATCTAGTAAAGTATGTAAGCCTTGATCAACTTTAAAAATTATATCTGCTCCATGGCCTCCATTACCTCCAAATGGTCCTCCCATTTCAACAAATTTCTCACGACGAAAAGCGGTGCAACCATCGCCACCATTTCCTGCTTCTACTCTTATTTCGACTTCATCTACAAACATATTCTTACCTCCCTTTTTTTAGCATTTTTAGTATAACAAATATTAATATAAAATTCTACAGTTAGAAGAAAAAAAGAGCCATCTGGCTCTTCATTATGCTTCTTTAGGATATACTGAAGCTTGTTTTTTATCTCTTCCTAAGCGTTCAAACTTAACAATTCCATCAACTGTAGAGAATAAAGTATCATCGCTTCCACGGCGAACGTTAGTTCCTGGGAATACTTTAGTTCCACGTTGACGATATATAATGCTACCAGCTGTGATGAATTCACCGTCAGCAGCTTTAGCTCCTAATCTACGTCCTGCAGAATCACGACCATTAGATGTTGATCCTTGCCCTTTATGATGAGCAAATAATTGAATATCTAATTTTAAAAATCTCATAATTCTCCTCCTTATTTTACTTCTACATTAGTTGGATAATCTTCTTCCAACTCTTTTAAAAGACTGATCATGTTGTTTATTAGTTTTTGAATGGTTGTATCAGATGATATATTACTGATTGTTAAACCATCCTTAGTAACTTCATAACTTAGACCTTCCTCATTTAATGATAAAATTCCATTTATGGTTGTTGTTACAATACTGCTTGCAGCACTACAGACGATGTCTTTACCTCTATTTGCATACATAGCATGGCCTTGTAACCTAACAGTTAGAATTAAATCTTTTTCTTTAGTAACTTTTACTTTAATCATGATTAACCATTAATTTTAGTAATTCTTACTTTTGTATAAGGTTGTCTATGTCCTTGAGTCTTACGGTTAGATCTGTCTTTACTCTTATACTTGAAAACTCTAATTTTCTTTTGTTTACCGTTTTTGATTACTTCACCTTCAACAGTAACATTAGTAAGATAAGGACTACCTATTTTACTATCAAGCATTAATACTTGATCGAATTTTACTGTGTCACCAACTTCAGCATCTAGTTTTTCTACGTAAATTTCTGAATTTTCTTGTACGTAGTGTTGCTTTCCACCAACTTTAATTACAGCATTCATTAATATATACCTCCTTTATTAATAACTTAAGACTCGCTCTCAAGGTACAATAAATTGTTTAAAACCTTTTCAATGCGGTTTGAGCATGAGGCGTCAAACAGTTAGATTATAGCATAGTTATTTTGTAGTGTCAACACTGGTAAGGTTATTAAGACTAAGTTTTTTGGTCGCTGGAATGGCTTTTTCCACTTCTAGAGGTTTGAAAAGATAGTCATCAAGTTTAGAATCAGGAATAAAGAATGATTCATTTTCTAAAAATGCAGGTAGTTCTTCTTTTGATACTGGCATAGATAGCGAATGCATTATGGCTACTCTTTTCCAGCGTGGAGTTTTAGCATTTAATAAACTGATATTTTCAGTTAAGGCTTCTTTATTTTCTGAAGTTGTAGCTAAGAAAAGTCTTGTTTTAGTTTCAGGATTGCCAAGAAAACTAATATCTGAATCTTTACTAATAGAAGTTAGTAAGGCTGATTCTTGAAGAGATGAAATATTTTCTTTTACAACGGCTGGGTCAGCAAATAAAACTGTTGAATGGTTGTATAAATATTTAGAATTGATACCATTATCAATGATAGTATCTATATTTTGCATGGCATTACGATAACAAGTACTATTTGGATCAAATATTTTAGGATAAGTTTGCAAAGTTTCTTTAGAAATTATTTCTTTATCAGCAAAGAAAGAGGCTAAAGAAAAGATTGTTTTTTCATCACTTACTAATAAAATTTGATATAAGAGATTAGCATCATTAATGCCTAAACTACTTAATTGTTTAAGGGATGCTTCTACTTGTTCCTTAGTATATTTACTCTGTAATCTACTAACAGTTTCATCATTTCGTGGAATTGAGTATGATTCTAAAACGGAATAATATGCAGTTTTACCAGGACCAACTAGGGCTTGATAGTCACTTTCGACTGATTCTTGTTTTTCTAGATTTCTATTATAAATATAAGTTAGAATTTCTTTTTTTAGGTCTTCATCAGGAATATTTTGAACGATATTACGATAACCCGTTATTTCTCTAGATTGATCTAGTCCAGCAAAGTAGGCAAAAAAGTCCCTGTAGGCTTGAGCTGATTGCGTCCTAGTTCGAGATTTTTTATTTATTTCTTTTTCTAGACTTTTGTGGTGAGCCACCATCTTATTGAAACCTTCATTAATATTTTGCCAATCTATTTTTTCTCCTAGAGTTTTGACAATTGTTCTTTTGACAAAGCAGCTTCTTTTTTTATCATAAGTTGCCCCCGCGGCCTCTTTATCTATTAATTTTTTATATTTTTTATGGGCTGCCTCATATTGTTTTCTAACCTCGTCAATAAATCTTACTAGGTTTATAGATGATACCATAGTGAATGATCTCCTCTTTGCTTCTTCTTCGAGAGCACTTAGAGAACGGCCTTCATCAAGTTTTACAGTATTAATTAGTGTTTGAATAAGAGCAATGTAGGCCTTAGCGGCGGTTTGATATTTTTGAAAGGTTGGATGTCTTTGAAAAACTCCATTTAACAGTTCATTGGCTTCAGCGGGGAAGTTTATTTCTAAAAAGTTTTTTGAAAAGACACTTTTTGGCTTACTTATAACCTCTAGACAATTAATAGGAATGTTACTCCACACTACACTTAGTTCTCCACAAACCGTTGACAATTCTTCGGTGGTTGCTTCGGTTTCTAGCATAGGTGTTACAATACTTATTAGTTGGCTAACATCTTTATAGTTTAAACCTTCAACCTCAGATAAAAAATAGGCTTTGAAGACTGGTTCAGTCTCTAATTTTATAATTTCTTCAATACTATTAAAAGAACATTTGGAAACAAAATCTCTAAAGAATAATAATTCTTCACTAGGAACATCAACTTCACTTTCTAAGATGCTTAGTCTCTTTTTAACTTCTTCTAATATTTCTTCTCTAGTCATTTTGATCACTCTTCTTTTCTTTGACTTTGGCTTTTTCACTAGTACGGCCTAGAAGCCTATCTAGTTCTTGTTCATAGTCGGCATTAAGTTTTAAGAACTCTTCATTGCCAAGAGAGGCCTTAAGAGAGGCTTCAACTTTACGATAATCACTGGCTCTTAGACTTATTAACTCATTATACCCTCTACTTGATTGAACCTTTTTAGTAAATGCGGAAATAACAGCATATTCAGTTGGACCAAGTCGGGAGAAGAAAACTCGTATTCTAAGATCTTTTACTTCAAAGATACCATAACCAGCATTATTAGCAGTGAGTCTAGCAAAATTTTTAAACTTTCCAGTTCTAATTGAATCAAAAAGGCCTAGAAAGCCTTCATAATAGGCTGAATCTATATGTTTTAATTCATTTAAAACAATTGGTGAACCAGAACTATTAGGAACAAAAATTAGTTTATTTCTTACCTCTTCTTCTTGAGATTCTTTAGGCATTTCTTTTATGGTTATTAAATTTCTAAGAAGAGATATTTTTTCTTTATTTTTAGTAAGTTCATTTTCGAAAGCAACTATGTCACTGGGAGATAAGTCTTCTTCTTGTATAAAACTTAGTAATTCTACATTTTTTCTTAGTAATTCTGCCGTTAATCTTAAGAGAATCTTTTCGTAGTCATAGTCGTTAGAGTCTGGTAAGTTTTCCTCTAAGGCTTCTTTACTTACTTCATCTAATAAATCTATTTTCTTTAGAAAGAAAGAGATTGCTTCTTCGAATGATTCATCTTCTTCAATAACTTCTGCTGTTGGAAGCATGGTTGGTTCGTTTAAAGATATAGTAAGTTCTGCTTGACTGTTTTCTGCCTGAATAGTTTTTATTTGCTTGGCCATAGTACGAGTTGTTTTTATATTGTCATCTATTATAGTTAATAATTCTTTAGATGTTTTCTCAGATGGATTTATTTTTATTAATTCCATAGGATTTTCTCCTTCCTTTTATTTTTTGATTTTTTGATAAATTTTTATATCAGTATCTTCTTTGGCTGGGATGATATTTTTACCAGCAAAGTCGGTAACTTGTAATATATCAGATGTTACATTAGTAAATGGCAAGGAATTTAGAATGGCTGGTAGATAGTCGGTTGCTCTAGAGTCTAGAATTGAGACAATACCTTTGTCATCCTTACATCTAATTAGACGGCCGGTTCCTTGTTTTAATTTTATAAGCATTTCTTTTAGGTAAACCTCTTCAAAACCATTAGTATAACGAGAGGCTTTTTCTTGAATGATGGGATCAACAGTTGGAAATGGTAGTTTAGCAATAATAACATTTGATAGTGATGGTCCTTTAACATCGATTCCTTCCCAGAATGAACCAGTTGCTAGAAGACATGATGTTTCATCTTCAGCAAAGGTTTCTTTTAAAGTTTCAGCATCTTTGCCATCTTCTTGAACTAAAATCTTATATGGCTTTTCTTTGTCTTTTAGAAGATCATAAACATCTTGCATATCTTTTTTAGCAGTGAATAAGACTAGACTTCTTCCTTGCGTAGTATCCATTAATTCTTCTATTTTACTGGCTAATGATGTTAAGTATAATTCATGATCTTTACTTTTAGGAGAGACTACATCAGGTGCTATATAAAAAGAAACGTTATTGTCATAGTCGTATGGTGAGTCCTGTGAGTCTTCGGCATAGGCGGCTTTTCCTGTTATGTCATCTAAACCTAAGTCTTGTTTAAAGTAAGAATAGTCATTTTTAGCAGTTGTTAGACTGGCTGAAGTGAAGACCATAGCAGAGTCTTGGCGACTGATAAGTTTACCGATTGTTGAAGATAATTTTTTAGGAATATAGTCTATTTGGATATGTTCTCTAGTGTTAGGTAAAAAAGTAGCCCAGTAGATGTTTAGACGATCTTTTGGCTCACGAAGTAGGTCTGAAAAAAGATGAACAACATTTTCTAAGTCATAATATTTTTTGGCTAGTTTGGCATCCATTTTATTATAGCCTCTAGTCTCTTCAAGAAGTCCGTTTAATTCTCCTAATAGTTTTGTAATAGCGGCTTTGACTGTTGGAGTACAATTAAAACCAGTTGTTTCGGAGTCTAGTGTTTCAACATCTCGAATACTGTTGTTTTTGTATTCTGTTTTGGCTCTGGTACTTATTTTTCTAAATAAATCATTAATAGTTGAAAGAATAGGAAGATCAGTTTCGGTATTTCTTTCAGTTTGATCATATATGTCATAGACTAATTTTTCAAGAGCGGCCTTAGAAATACTTTTTTGATAAGCGGCACGGAACTTTTCTGGTAAAGCATGGGCCTCATCAAAAACGATGATGGAAGGAGTGTTAAGTCTTTTACCTAGTTCATCTCTTTTTAATTGTTCAGATATTAAGTAGTCATGATTACAAATAATTGCTTTACTTTCACGTTGAGCATTTCTTTTTAAGACATATTTACAATTACTTCTATACATACAATCGGTACAATTAACTTTATCGACATTTATGCTTTTCCAGTCTAAGTTGGCAATATCTTCAAAGTCTCTTTTATCGATTTGACCGGCTTTTACTCTTTCACGGATAGTTTTCGCAGTTTCTTTATTTTCTTCTCGACGAGCAAAATAGTCTAGTCGTTTTTGGCATAAATAATTACTACGACCTTTGGCTATTGTTACAGGGATTGAAATACCTAGTACTTCTTCTACCTTCTCGATTTCTTTTTTTAATTGCTCTTGTAAGGCAATTGTTGAAGTTGAAATAATGAAACCTTTAAAGTCTTTATTTAGTTCGCTAGCATAAATTAAAGGTACTAAATAACCGAATGATTTTCCGGTACCAGTTCCGGCTTCTATTAATAAAATACTGTTATTGTTAATAGAATCGACAATATCTAGAGCCATGGTATGTTGTCCTTCACGGTACTCTAGTTCCTTTGTTCCTTGAATGTTTTCGAAAAAGTTATCAGTTGCCTCATAAAGTGCAGGATTAAGTTTTTCTTTTTTCCAAATATCACCCATAACCATTCCCCCTCAATTAGTAGGCATATTATATCATATTTTGGGTGGAAAGTCAATTAAATCATGGTTTTTAAGGTGTGTAGAGGTGTGATTAAAAAATATGTGTAATGAGAATAAAAAAACAAGCCGGTTGGCTTGCTTAGGTGGACTTTGTTCTTTGTTTGTCGGGCTTACCTTTTTTGTGTGGGTCAGATGTTATTAGTTAGTCTTTGATTTTTTTAAATAGATGATATAGCCAATAGATGAAGCAATAATTCCTAGAAGTCCTATTATTAGATAAGGAACGATTCCAATACCACCTGTATTTGGTAAGGATTTAGTTTTTTCATTTTGTAAAGTAATGGTAACTACTCCATTTACTGGGGTGTAGTTGGTATCTTTAACGGTGATATTTCCATTTATATTAACATCGACGGCATATATATCTTTTAGGATGGCATAGCCGGCTTGAACTCTTGTTTGTTTTAGATAATAAGTATTTCCTGGAGTTAAGTCTTTATAAGTCATGGCATCAGATATTTTAGTTGTTAGATTTTCATCGCTATATAAAGCAAAGGTACCATCAGATAACTCGTTATTATCTTTATCTGTTAATCTTAGGTTTAGAGTTATTCCAACAACGTTAAAATTAGCACTGGCTTCATACGTTTTATCGGCTAGTTCATAGTTGTTGTCGGCAAGGGCTCCTTTTAAAGTAACAGTATTGATTACATTGCCTTTGGCTGTTGCAGGAACGGTATAATTAGCATATAAGATTTGACTACTGTTAGCAGAAAGAGTGGTAATTGTTGCGATATGATCGGATAAAACAGTGTAACCAGTTCCAGATATAAATTTTGTTTCTTCTAGATTTTCTTTTACGATTATGTCTCTTATAGCGAAAGTGGCAGTATTAGTAACTGTTATTTTGAATTTTACAACCTCACCGACATAGTAACTATCTTTTTGATTGATTATTTCTTTTGTTATGGTTGGGGTAAAAGTACCAGTTTGGACTTTCCACTCTCCGTAAACAACGACGTCTTCTTCAGGCATTTCAAAGGTTGTTTCTTTATACCAGCCTAAGAATTTATAACCGGATGGCTCAGTGGAGATAGTTGCTAAGGTTACTTTGTCGCCTGGTTTATAGGTTTTTGAGGCTGGGAGATAAGCACTAGAGTTTGGAGGTAAGACAGTATCATAGAATTTATATGATAAGGTGTAAGTTACTTCTTCGAATTGACCAGTAATTGTTACGGCATTGCCTGGCATGATGAAGTCACCATCAGAATTTATGGAAACGTCTGTTGTTGTCCAACCTAGGAATCTGTAGCCATTAAAAATGTCGCCGGCTTTTAAGGAGTCAAGGCTAACATTTGCTCCTTTGTAATAAGACTTTGCGGCTGGTAAAACATAGCCTGATGGAGTTGTGCCGGTTAATTTATAGGTTACTTTGTAGGTACTTATTTTAGTGAAAGAACCAGTGAAATTAACGTTTTTAGTAGGCATTTTGAAGGAGTTGTTAGTAACGGTAGCATCTGATGTTGTCCAGCCAGAGAACGTATAGCCTTCTAAGGTTGCGGATGAGGCTACACCAACTGTAGCGGAAGGAGCATAACTAGCAGAAGATGGTAGTGTTGGAGCGTTGGATGGAACAGTTCCAGTATAGGAATAAGTAACATTGTATAGAGGTGTATTTTCTCTTCCCATGAAAGCATGAACTGTATTGGAATTTATAGTAAGATTTTTCTCACGAGCAGTGGCAAAGTTGTAAAAGTCACGTCTTGTTTCTACTTCAGTTGTTGTTGGATCATCGAGTGTTGGGGTAATGGTTTTAATACCAACCGTTAGAATACAGCCGGCTTGAAGATTTTTTACGGTAAATGTTACTTTTCTGGTGGCAGTATTATAGTGAAGACCATGATATGTATATTCAGTTTTGGCAGCATTCCAAGTACCAGTAGTAGTACTTGCTTCGTTAGTATCATCAATTACCTTACCAGGGCAAACGGTACCGTCGCTTCTTCTTACGGCACCGATTGATCCGTCGGAGGTTGTGATAAAACTATCGAAAGTTAGCCCGTCTGGTAATTTATCTTCAACGTATAAGTAGCCTGATTTTATTTCGGCAGTAGTCGTATCACTTGAGACAATTCCTTCCCTATCTACCCCATCATATGAGACATTTAAGTAGTATGTTAATTCAGTATTTGGCTCTACTTCAACGCCATTATCTAGTGGAGCGGCAAAACTTCTACCTATTAAAATGATAAGAGAAAGACTTATAAAGAAGATAAGACAACTTCCTATAATATATATTTTTCTTTTATTAGTTTTACTGTTCATTACTACCATTCCTTTGTACATTAGATTTTATAAGTTATGGGCAACTTATTTAGTTTTAGTTATATACATTAGTTGGATTTTTGTTTTTTGTTGGTTTTTAATTTGCCTTTTAGGTTTGCTCTTTTATTAAGAAACATTAGTTTCTACTATGTAAGGATTATTCATAGTACCATCACCTACTCTATATGTGGCATCTGGTGCTAGGGAGATGGCTGGTCTAACCCCACTCGAAAGTCTTATCTCGTCATCGGTTAAGATTCCACTTCGTGATACTCCCCATGTATATGCCCATGTCGCACGAGTAAAGTAGTATGGTGTTCCTAGATAGTACTGTGTAGATGTAGCTCTAGCATTGGCATTATTAAGTAAATTCATTTCTTCATAAGTCATGAGTCCGACTGGATATTTTAGTCTGGCCTTACTATTATTTACACTGAACTTATCGGTTTCATTTGTACATGATAGATTGCTGGAATCTTCTGAATAATTAAATGTTAGTGACTTAACCATGTCCCCGCCTGCTGGATTCCAACCATTTAATTCTTTAATGGTTCTATTATTACAAAAAATAGTATCCTCAATATAATCTTTATATTTTAGAAGATGTTTTTCATACCACATATCGATCGTTTTCTTTGCTTCTGAATCGATGGTGTTAACATCATCAGCACTTAACATTTCGGTCATTATTTCATCAAGCGATTTTCCGTTTGTTAGCTCAACATAATATATTCCACGCCATTCATCTATATAACCATAAATATAGTACAAAGAACTACAAACTCCTGTGTCATTAAAACATGTATAATGTGCAGTAGCGAGATTTGCCATATTTTCATCGGTAGAATCCCAAAAAGTTACAGAATTGGTATCACTTAGAGTATAATTTCCATCGGAGTATGTATAACTATTGGAATATTTTATAGGGGATGTTACTGAGTCATATTCAATATATTGATCAGGACTGGTATCTGCAAATGTTATGTATCTAACCTCAGCACAGGAATTATTAGTGGCATTGATGCATAAATATTTATGATTCATGGCTTCATAATTTGTTGAAAAGGCTGCTCTTTTACTAGTTGTAGGATTGGTAATTCTATATTTACCAGTTGACAATTTAGTATAGCCATCGCCAAATGTATAACTATCGTTACAACCATTATCAGTGTTTTTACAACTTGTTAATGTATTGCCATTACTCATTGAAAAGACATTTATCGCATTTGCAACTGAAGCAGACTCACTTGAAACATAATATAATTGCAAATTTGTGGCCGTACTTGATGTTGATAATAAGGTATATTTTCCTACCAAACTACTTATTTCATCTTCAGATGTTATTTGATAAGGATTTGTAAGTTTATATTCTTTAGTAGTACTACTATAAGTGTATTTTTTGGAATACCAAAGTGATAATTCGTCTACTTGTGGGTTGAAGGCCACTTCTATTTCTGGTTGTTCTTTTATATCAGTAATATAAACATTGTTATACATGTAGCCAAAATATGCAAGTGAATCTCCTGTTTTGTTATAATCGTTTCTTCCAATTAGAGAATAAGGTATTGCTGAACTTTGACCAATTACAGTGGCAGCGGTAGAACTATAATAGCCAGTTACATAATAGATTGTTTTACAAGTGCCCGTTTCCTCTATGCTTTTACAAGTATATTTTCCTATTAAATCTTGGTAAGTATTATTTGACCAAACACTTTGAACTTTAGTACCAGTTAGGCTAAATGTTTGAGTGGTATTGTCGTAGGTATAATCTGTGCCATAATAAAAATTATAATCTGCAGTCTTAGATGCTAGTCTACTGCCAAGAGTTGTAGTGTTTATACCTGTATATCCAACGTGTGTTCCTCTATCTGTACCACAAGCTCCATTAGAATCTGGTTCGCCATTATATAATAGTTTTACTCCACCGGTATCTGTTGTTCTAATCATTTGCCAACAAGCATTAGCAAATATTACATTGTTTTTATTTTGAATTTCGGTTCCTTCTGCATCTGTTGTGGCATAATAATGATAGATTTTTTCATCACCAGTTTTTAGATAGGAATCTTGATGAGTGCCCGTGTATTCCTTGGCTAGGCCTCCAGTCGTTGCTTCGTTTTGTAAGACTCTATATAAGGTTTTATTTTGATAAACTGTACCATCCATTTCCTTTTTTAAAGAATGTTTGGACCAGGTAGCAACTAAAGTTATATCTTTTTCAGGCATTATGTAGACATTTTCATTTATTAATTTTATGCTGTCTTCATCGTTCTTTTTAAATTCCCATCCTTTAAATAGATAGCCTTGACAAGATAATTCTTGAGTTATTTTATGAACATTTTGATAAGCAAAGTATTTTTCTGATGAAATACTAGGTAGTGAGCAACCTGTTGGAGCATTTGTATCGTATGATACGGTATAAACACCTTTTAAAACTGGTGTTTTGGTGCTGGTTATAGTTGCTGATGCTTCTGATTGAAACTTGGAAGTTATTTGTTCTTTTTTATTAGTAGGATAATAAGTCGTTGCTGTGGTGCTCGACTTTTTTGTTAAGTCAATTGTCATTTGAGCTCCCCTACCAGTAAGAAGGGTATTTTTACCTAGATTCCAAGTTATTTTTTGAAGGTTATCTTCAGTGGTTAATGTTACTTCTCCTAAACTAACTTTTACGTCATCAACTGATTCTAAGGTAAAATAATCGTTATCAATATAGTCAGTTACAATAAAATCTTCATATTTACTAGTTGGAGAAGCGGCGGTGAATAAGATATTATTCAAAGACTGGGTAGTAGCAGAATATTGTTCGTCAGAAATATTTTTAATAGCATCTACTATCTGACTTCCCATCTCATACTGAATACCATTAATCATTAGATATGGGTATTTGTCTTTTAACATTTCATATGTTCCTACTTCATTTGGTGTATCTTCGTTTGGATAACCATCTGTTAAAAATAAGACTACACAATCTCTGGTTGCTGTTTTAGTATAAGTTTTCATTATTTCAGAAACATTTAAAAGTCCAGCATTATAATTAGTTGTGCTTAATAAAGAAAGTTCTTCTACTTTGGTTAATAAATCTATTTCGTTGTTCGAAAATGGTGAGACAATCGTTGAATCTTCAGAAAAAGTAATAAGAGCAATACGATTGTTGGTATCGCTTAGAATAAAACTTATCAGTTCTTTAGCATCGGATTTGGCTTTGGCAATTTTTTTACCGGACATAGAACCTGATATATCAACTACTAAAATAATGTCTTTATATTTATCGGCTTTTCGTATTACGGAGTCAACATCAAAAGTAACTCGGGCTTTT
>OJAW01000473.1_pt1 | contig 28521 bp, 24 predicted proteins | sample 1589151 | NCBI WGS metagenome assembly OJAW01 (sample SAMN03283290) | human gut metagenome | biome: human-associated habitat; material: feces | host: Homo sapiens | place: Peru | collected 2012
AAAAGTGCTTGTGATATAATATTTTCTGTAAAAATATGACAAAGGAAGGTTGAACCTATGAATCAAATTCTTTCAATTGAAAATAAAAAGAAACAAAAAACAAAAAAAATTAGAACAGGAAGACCAATAGAAATAAAAGGAATAATAATGTTTTTTGCTGTAATAATTATGGTATTTGGGCTTACACTTGCAGGGCAAGGCTCATATGCCTTATATAAAAATATGGATGACAGAAAACCAGAGAATATACCATATATTACAATAGGAAGAGTAAATGACAAAGCTATTGTACAAGTTAATAGTAATATTGAAATTTCTAAAATAGTATATTCATGGAATAACGGAGAAGAAAGTGCTATACCAATTGGAAGTACTAATGCAAGAGAAGAGATTACACTTTTAGGATATGACAGTGTTTTAAATCTTACAATAGAGGATATAAACGGTAAAAAAGTAAAATATCAAAAACAATATATATTGACAGGAGTGGATATTACAAAACCATCTATTGAGATAGAAACAAAAGATGGAAACGACAAGATGAAAATTATTGCGAGAGATGAAACAGAAATATCATATATGTCATATCAATGGGAAGATGGTGAACCAGTTATAATTAATGCAGATCAACAAGGACAAACAGAGATAACTACAGAGGTACCATTAGTAGTAGGTTCGAAGAAAATAAAAATAATAGCAAAAGATACAAATGTAATAAAAAATGAAGATGGAACAGTAACATACAAAATAGATGAAACAAATGTACCAGAAAATAGTGTAAAAGAATATTCAATAATTGTTGGATATCCAGGAGAGCAATATGCAGGACAAACAATACAAAATACTGCATATTTAAATGGAACATATTATGACGAAACTGAAGAAACAAACTTGGCCCAAAGCACAATAGAAGTAACACTACAACAAATACAAAACCAAACAGTGGGTATAATACCAAGAAAATATATGAGTCCAGATTACATATACACACCAGCATTAAAAAATGATATAAACTTTTCTGCAACACTATATGCAAATATTATAAATAGTTTTTTGGAAAAATCATTTTCTTGTTTTTTTACTACTGTTATAATATACATAATTATAATAACAATTGGTATTGTTATAGCTATTATTTTTATATACCATTTACTATTTATTAATAAACTCGTATATGGTATATAGTTATTAAATGTTTTTATTCCATAAACAGTATAATCTAGAAAATCATAAATAATATTATTGCAAGCCAAATAAGCAAGTCCTATACTTATTGGAATTGCCACTCCTATAAATCTATATAGAATACTTTTTAATATAATTACTTGCTTCTTTAACTAAAATATCTTTATTATTTATCTTAATATTATCTAAATAATCATAAAATATATCTTTAGGATAACCTAAATTAATTAAATAATTAGATATATTTTGTTTTAACATATAATTAGATAACTTATGATTAGCTTTAACTTTCTTATCAATTATCTTAATTGCTTTACTCCTAAAATCTTTATCTTCTAAATAAGGTTCAATCTCATTTAAATTAAAACCTAATTCTTTTAAGTTAAATATAATCTTATCTGGTCCATAATTATTAAAATTATAAATATCATTTATATAACTCTTAATATAAATATCATGTTTTAAATATCCATCTTTATTTAATTTACTTATTGTTTTATCTATAACATCTTTATTAAATTCTAACTTAGTTAAATACTTTTCAATTTCTTTTTCACATTTAAGTTTCTTAGATATATACTTTAAACTTAAATAATAAGCATCTAAAGAGGTATTATACTTAGTTATTTCATCTAATAATTTACTATCAATTTTTTTATTAATTAATAAACTATATTTAACAATAACATCATCATACAACTTAACTAAAGAACCATTATCTAGTTCTAATTCATAAATATTATTTTTTAATTTTTTAAACTTTTTTATTTCCATAAACTAATTATATAAATCTCCAAGAAAAAAAGCAATGAATTATTCATCACTCTTTTCAATTACTTCTTCTTTCTCTTCTTTAGGTTCTTCTTTTTTCTTTTTATTATTTTTAACTTCTTTACTTATTTCTAAATTACGATTTTCTTCTTGTAATTTAACAATCATCGCATTTAATTTCTTCTTATTATTTGCTGAAACAATAACAATTAAAAGTAGTACTAATAATAAAGCTCCAAGACCAACTAAAAGCATCTTATAAAGATTAGAATTATCTAATAAATAATTAATATCTTCTTGATTAAATAAACTTATTGTCTTATTGTCTTGATCATACACATATAAATTTTCTTTACCTGTAGATACATTTCTTGCTTTAATAACATAATCTTTACTTCCTGATTTAATTTGATATGCAACTACCTCTTGACCATTAATTTTTAAAGTAGTCTTATATAATCCTTTAATATTATCAATATCATTTAAAATATAAACACTAAGTTCGTTATTATCTATTTGATTATATAAAGTAACTTTATCACTCTTCTCATCATAAATATAAAAGCTTTCTTCATTCTTAGAATTTCTTAAATAAATTAAAGTTAAATTTAAAGTTTGATTTTGTAAACAAGGAACTTCTTCATTATCAAACTTTAAAGTTGCATTATTAAAATTAACTGGAATAGTTTCTGGTAACTTTCTTAATATGCTATAAGTTTCTTCTCCAAATTTATGTTCAATTGGATCTTTTTCTGGAACTACAGCATTAATAACATATGTCTTAGAAGTACCATTTTCTGCTGTTACAACAACATTTATTTGATTAGTACCCTCTTTTACTTCAACTTCACCAACACCACTTAACTTAGCCTTAGAATCACTTAAAGTAGCATTAACCTTAATAGAAGTAGTAGTAGGCTTTAAAGTAGCACTATATTCTAGAGTATTCTTATTAAATACTGGTGTAATATCAAAACCATCAATACTTAAACTCTTTAAATTATTATCACTACTATAATTAATAATAACAACCTCTTTAACCGTTAAAGTTAAATTACCTGCACTAGTTTGAATATAAGCTTCAGTATTCCAATCAGCAATCTTGGGATTATCAATGGTAATCCTGGCACTACCAGTAGCAATAGCTTTAAATTTATAAGAATAAGTCTTACTCTTATAAGTACCATCACCATAACCTACAATTGAAGTATCACCACTAATTAAAGATAATTTAGATTTATCATAAGATAAACCATATCTCCAAGAACCTAACGTATCAGTACTACTAACCTTAACTTTAACTGTAATAGTATTACCAATCGTCACCCTACTAGAGTTTGCACTAGCTTTAATACTACCAGAAGCTGCAAATACATTAAGTGGAAGTAAAAGCAAACCTAATAACAACAATATTTTATTTCTCATATATCCTCCTATTGTTCTATCTTACTAACATTTAAAATATGTTTTTGTATTTTTAATAAATCTATAATATCAACATTTCCATCTTTATTAATATCACTTGCATTTAAATAAGCATTCTTTAATTTGTTTACCCCAAGTAAATGTTTCTGAATCTTTAATAAATCTAAAATATCGATTACCCCATCACCATTATTATCACCATAAATAACAACTGTATAGTTACTAGTAATACCACTAGTTATCTTAATATTCATTCCTGTATATAAAACCTTATTTTCAGATATTTGTGATACTGCTTTAGGATAAACACTATTTAGTAATTTATTAAATGAATTAGCATCACTACCTAAATCAAAACCGCTAATATAACCACCTTTATTACTTATTTGCATCTTTGCAAGTATTTCATCCGGAGTAAGTACAACTTCATCTACTTTATTTACCGTTATCTTATAAGTACTAGTAGTACCAGCTGCTGATGTAACAATAATTTCAAGAACAGTTACATCTTTATTTAAATCAAATTTACCAGTACCTTTAACTGTACTAGTACTAGCTGTTGGACTAGCATTAACCGTTATATTATCAACCTTTTTATCTACATAACAAGTATAATTATAAGCACTAGATGTAAATGATGGATTTAAATTACAACTAGTTACATTAAGTTTACTTAAAGATGAATCTTCATTATATTTAATATCTAAAGAAGTTTTATCAGGCATCGTTCCTTTAAACACTGGAACACTAAATGTAAACTTAATATCTAAAGAATTATTCTTAACATAAGCTGAATAAGCAGTATAACTTTCTGAATAAGGAGCTCTTATATTCTGCATATATTGGGTACTATAATAAGTATCACCCGCAAAATCAAACTTTTGTAAATATAAAGTATTTTGACCATATTTAATATAATCATTAAGTAAAGCAGCTCCACCTATAATCGCATTATAAGGACTATTCCATCCTTTTTTCTTAGCATAAGCGAGTCCATTATGAATAACTTCACTAGTAGTTTTACCATTCGCATTTATATTAAAGAAATTATAATAACCAGGATATTCACTATTATCACCACTAGATAATGATGAACCTTTTGAACCTTGCTCTTGAATAACTCTACTAATTAAATGAACAGAACTAATTTGATTTTTTTCACCAGCATCTCTAAAAGTTTGGGCATAACTAATATTTACTTTTTCATTCTTATCATTATAATAAAAAGCATTACCACTCATAAATGTTCCATTTAATAAAGATTGTAATAACTCTGTAGTTTGAACACCACTATCAAAGTTTAATACCTCAAACATAAAAACATGACCATCATTTAAAAAGTTTCTTGGATCAATAAAATACTTAACTGTTTGCTTACTAGCAGAATACCATCCTCCACCTGCAAACTCAGTCCACTTTCCATTAACATAAGCACCATCTTCAGTATTTCTTAAAGAAGTATTACTACCACTAATTAAATTAGTACTTATATACTTAGTTTCACCCGCAATTACTTCATCCCAAGTTGCATTAACTTTATAAGGAACAAATTGCCAATTAGGATGAGATACTTTTAATTTAGCTAACTTTTCGGCATAACTTTTAGGAAAACCTAAATTTAACATCTGATTAATATCTCCATCTGTAACTTTAAAAGTTTTAGTCTCAACATATTTTTTACTACTAGTACCCTTAGAAACATAACCAGTATAATAATAGCTATTAAATTGTAAACTTATTTTATAAAAACCATTTTCTTCTCCTAAAACTTCAAACATTTCTGGATAAGAAATAGCTATATTACTATTAGTATCACTTTTTACTGCTCCACAAGAACTACTTGCACAAGTCCTAACTGTAACTTTAGAAGTACCTTTAGTTATTTGACCTCTTATATAAGTAGTATCAGCAAAAACATTAGTACCTAAACATATAGCTAAAACAATTATAAATCTTAAATAATGTTTCATCTAAACCACCTACTTTATGTTTATATCATAATTATATCAAAAAAAGATGCTAAATACTTAAGCACCTTTCATTTTTATACATTTTATATACAATTATAGTTTTTCTATAACTGCTCCATTCTTTTCCAAACATCTAACTAAATCACTATGATCATATTTATCAAAAATAGCTTTAAATCGATCAGGATTCATTGTAAACATATGAGCATGACTCATAAATATTTCTTTATAATTTTTAATTCCTACACTCTTTAATAATTGATAATCTACTCTCACAATATCAGGAAACATTGTTAATTTCTCAATTACACTCTTAGGTAAAGTAGTACTTAAAGTATTAATATCTTCTTTGGTAAATTCTAAATCTAATAAGTAATCCATTATTTATCACCTCTACCAATATCATTTAAATGTTTAGCTTTAATAATTATATCTGCAATATCTGCTCCTTTAGCATTAGGTCCATAACTATTAATTACTTCACCTAAATCAATACTATTAATTAAAGGTAAAGTACTAAGAACATAACTAATATTTTGAGTAGTTTGTCCTGCTAATAATAATTTATTAATAATAGTTTCTAATTCATTAGAAGACATTTCAAATATTTTACTAGCTCCATAAATGAAATTTAAACTAATATTATTTCTCTTTAATACATCTAAAACTTTACTAAAACCAATTGGATTAAATATTTGTTTTAAATAATTTTGATCTTCAGCACTAAACTTATCATATTCTATTTTATTAGTAGTAAAGAAGTTTCTTACAAAATCATCATTTTCACTACCCTTATCATAAGAATATTTCTTAGTATCATTATTATCAAATACATTAGTAGCTGTATCATCTTTAATAGGAGCATTTAATACATCTTCATTTAAAGATGACATTAAATCATCAAAATTACTAGGAACATTAGTAGTAGTATTTTCCATTGTATTTTCAGTTACCGGTTCTTCAAAAGATGGATTATCAAATACATTATCTTCACTCTTTATTGAAAATAACGCTGTATCATCAGGAATACTTATTTCTTCACTATTACCAAAAATATTTTCATATTCTTTATTTATACTATCATTTAAAGTTTTAAAATCAATCTTTTGGGTCTTATCATGTTCAAATAAAACTGGTTCTGTTTCTTTTTTAACCTCATCAGTAGTATCTAATACTTCTTCTTTAGGTTCCTCTACTTCTTTATTAAATAAAACATCATCTACAATATCATTTTGAACATTCTTAGTTTCTCCATCACTATTTAAAACTAAAGATTCACCATTATCTTCTGATTCCTCTTCTTCTTCACTCTTGTCAATATTTTCAATTTCATCAAAAACTGGGCTATCTAAATTACCCTCGTCATTAGATTTATAAGGCTTAAAAGAAATAGGTTCTTCTGAAACATAAACTAAAGAATCAGGATTAGCTTCACTATAATCAATAATCTTATTTATTTCTTGTTCATAATAATAAATAACATCATTTAAATTATCTAATCTAGATTTCTTACTTTCTTTATCCTTTTTTAAATTGATAAGTAAATCTTTAATAGTTCTAGCTCTTTCAGTTAATTCAGAAATCTTTTCTCTTTGTTTAGCAATCTCTTTTTCTCTAACTGCAATTTTACCATTAATTTCTCTATTACCAGCATCAATAATTGCATTTAAATCTTTATTACTAAATCTGGTATTTAACTCCTGTAAATCACTCTTTAATGATTCAATTTCTGATTCAAATAATCTAATACTATCTTTAGCAGCATCTACATTATTTTTATATCCCTTAGCTTCCTCAATCTTATCATCAATCTTTTCTTGAACAACATTTAAAGATTCAGAAACCTCAATTCTTTTTTTAATAAGATCATTAATTATATCTTTTAATTTAGTATTTATCTCTTCAATTAACTCTCTCATGATACTAGCCCACTTTCTATTCTAAAGAAATTATAACAAAAAAAAGAATATTGAGCAACATTAATTATTTAAAATGACACTTTTTATGTTATCATTCTGTATAGGTGATAAGATGAAAAAATATAAAAATTACTTAATCGTATTTTTCTTACCAATAATAATATTTTTAATTGGACTTTTATTAAACCAAATCTACCCGTTTGGTTCTAAAATCCTTTTATCTTTAGACGGTTATAATCAATATCCTGGATTTCTAAATAACTTTATTAAATCAATAACAACCTCAAAATCATTATTTTATTCACTTAATGGTCTACTAGGTTTTAATAGTTATGCTAGTTATGTTTATTATACATTCAATATAACTAATATAATATATCTATTATTTAAAGGACATGTCATTGAATTCTATACATTTATTATTATTATAAAAACCGGATTAGCATCACTTTCAATGTATACCCTATTAAATTATTTCAAAAAAGATAAAAATAATATCTTATTTAGTATAACTTATGGACTAACAACTTACTATTTACTTTATTACTTAAATTATATGTGGTTTGATAGTATCATCTTATTACCAATAGTTACTCTAGGTATTGAAAAACTATTTAAAGAAAATAAATATTTAACTTATTTAATATCTTTATCTATCGCCATCATATCTAATTTTTATATTGGTTACATGATTTGTATCTTCTCAGTAATATATTTTATTTATAAACTAATAAATGATAAATGTAATAAAAAAATCATAATAACTTATATCTTATCATCATTAGCAGCTGGACTTATCTCATCATTTGCTCTTATTCCTGCCATTTTAGAACTTCTAAATGGTAAAAGTACCCTTTTTGCTGGCTATGTAAAAAACTACTTTAAAATCGATCTAGATGCCTTAAATGTCTTTTATAAGCTAACCATTGGATCATTTTTAAATGGGGATTTAGAGTATGGTACTCCAAACGTCTATGTAACCATATTTATCTACCTAAATGCCTTTCTATATTTTTTAAACAATAAAATAAAACTGAAAGAAAAAATAACTAATTTAATAATCCTATTATTCTTTCTTTTATCAATGTCATTTAATTTACTAGATTACTTCTGGCAAATGATGCAAATGCCAATCTGGTATCCTGTAAGATATGCATTCATCTTCGATTTCTTCCTAATCTTACTAGCATACAAAAACTATCAAAACTATGAAAAATTATCTCTAAAGAAAATAACCATAGTCCTACTAACCATCATAACTTTAATGCTTATTGGCTTCTTTACCTCAGGTAACCTAAATGATCCAATCAATATAACCCCTAAAATAATCTATTTAGTAATAAGTATCATGTTCTTATTATATTATATATCTATGCAAAACAATGATTACTTCAAAAAATATTTAATTATCGTATTAATAGTTGAACTAATCGCCAATACATTTGTAACAATCAAAAATGCTGGTAATACTAACATCAAAGAAGACTTTAAAATAAAATATCAAAACAACACTGAAATATTAAATATAATAAATGATCAAGATAACTTCTATAAAATAACTTTTGATGATAAAACTATCAAAAATAATGGTCTATTAATAGATTATAACGATATAAATTTATTTAGTTCCCTAAGAAATCAAAAAGTATACACCATGATAAATAAAGTATTTGGTATGTTAACAATTGATGACTGTAATACTAATTACTACTATAACAATCCCCTAGTTAACTCCCTATTTAATATAAAATATTATATAACAAAAGATAATATAGACTACTATAAATTAATAGATAACTATAATGGTTATAACATCTATCAAAATAATGATGTCACTTCAATCGGATTCACTACTACCAAAGATATCTTAAATTTAAAAATAACAGATAATTACATAACTAACATAAACAACCTAGTTAAAACTATAAATCAAGATGATAAAGACATCATCAAAGAATACTTTCCATATGACAAAAATACATCATGTACCAAAGATGTTTGTTTAACCAATAATCCCCCAGCTTTAATCAAATTTAAATTTAAAGCAACATCAAAGTCATTTGTCTACATTCAAAATAATTACCCAACCGGGAAAGATAAAACAAACTACACTATCAAAGTAAATGATAAAGAAATTGGATCATCAAATAAACATCCATATCTAGTAAATAAAAATGATACCGTTGAAATAATCGCAAACCCAACAAACAACGACTTTAAAGATTATGACTATCATATCTATGAAGTAAATTATGACACATATCAAACATTCATAAAAAATATTAATAAAAATAAACTAGAAATATCCAATTATAAAAACGATTCATATTTTGAAACAACAATAGATGTTAAAGAAGATAACCTATTATTTACCACCATCGCTAGTGATAAAGGATGGAAAGTCTACGTAGATAATAAAGAAACCAAAATAGACCAAATATACGACGGATTAATTGGATTAAACCTAACCCAAGGAAAACATCAAATAACCTTCAAATACACCGTACCAGGCTTAAAAATAGGTTCAATCATAACGTTAACAACAATCCTAACAGTAACCTTAATAACATATAAAAAGAAATCTAAAAAATAGATTTCTTTTACTTTACTTTAAAAGTCAAAGTTGACGGTTTGTTACGGCTTGTATTAAATTTATTTGCATCTTTTTGAGTTCTAGCATAACCAATAGTTGCTTTACAGTTATAAAACATATTATAACTATAAATTAATTTTGAAGTATCAAAACTACTTAAATCTAAGCTTGTGGCCTGCGAATTTTGAAACATACTGTCCATACTATCAACATTTGAAGTATTAAAGCTACTTAAATTTATACTTGTAGCTTGTGAATCAGCAAACATATATGACATGTTTGTTACATTTGAAGTATTAAAACTACTTAAATTTAAGCTCATCGTTTGCGAATTTCGAAACATTTCTGTCATATCAGTTACTTTTGATGTATTAAGATTACTTAAATTCAATTTAGTAGCTTGATAATCTTTAAACATACTACGCATGCTAGTAACATTACTAGTATCAAAACTACTTAAATCTATATTAGTAGCTTTAGCACCTTGAAACATACTCGACATATCAGTTACTCTTGATGTATTAAATCCATCAAAATTTATGTTTTTAGCTTGAGCTTTAGAAAACATGTATTGCATATTAGTTACGTTTGAGGTATCAAAATTACTTAAATCTAAACTTGTAGCTTGTGAACTAGAAAACATCCAACTCATATCAGTTACTTTTGAGGTATCAAAATTACTTAAATCCAAACTTGTAACTTGAGAAGAACCAAACATATTACTCATATCAGTTACTTTTGAGGTATCAAAACTGCTTAAATCTATATTTGTAGCGTTGGATCCAAAAAACATTGCTTCCATATTAGTTACGTTTGAAGTATTAAAACCACTCAAATTCAAGCTTTTAGTTGGAACATTATCAAACATATAACTCATATCAGTTACTTTTGAGGTATCAAAACTGCTTAAATTTAGCGATTCTGCTCTCGTCATTTGAAACATGCTTGCCATATTTGTTACGTTAGTGGTGTTAAATAGAGTTAATCCTTTAATTTCGGTAGCTTTACAGATATAAAACATATATGACATGTTTGTTACTTTCGATGTATCTAAATTTGAAACATCTAATTTAGTAGATTTATCATACATAGCAAATAAATAACTGGCATCAGAACCTAAAACGATTTTATCATCTTGTCCAATATATAATTCATATAGATTATTATTATCTTCATCCAAAGCATAAGCCATAACACTTCCGTTTTGTTTTTCACTCGCGTCCCATGATAAAAGTGCTGTTGATGGAACAATTACATCTGATTTAAAAGTTATTGTTTCTACCTCACTTTTAGTTATAGGTCCATTAAAAGCTGGAGAATTGTAGGTATTGCTTTTCGATTGATTTACTAATGTGTTGTATGCTAAAGAATTACCTGTATCTATCCTTACATAACCTGTATAGTTTTTTTCTTGTCCATTATTTTGATTTTCGCCAGTTTCTTTATAAAAGATTTTCAAACTATATGAATGGATTGCTGTTTTTGATTTAAATGTTCCACTACCAATTAAAATTTCTCCATTCTTAGGTAATTGTTGATTTTCTTTTGAAGATAAAAAATCATCGACATTTGTACTGCTACCACTTAATGAATATGTTAAATCTCCTAAATTAAAACCATTACTTTGAGTTTTTAAATAAATTTTGTAATCCATTTCTAAATCAGTTGTGTTTTCGCCTGTTATAGTAAAAGTTTTATTTACCCACTCTTTTTCTCTTGGGTAAATATTGTCCACAATAATATCTCCGGAGCCATTATCGTATCTGATATTCATAGTACCACCTTTGGCATAAATTGTAGAAGTACTTTCACTTGGGGTTATACTAGTAAAGTATGCAAAAGATAATCCTCCACATAAAATTATCAATGCAAAAATTATTGCTATAATTATTATTTTATTCTTTTTCTCCATGGCTAATAAATCATTCCTATCTTTCTATATAATAACACAATAATACCACCACCAGTCAAGTTTAATAAACGGGGAATGTTAATTCTGGAAAAAGCATCTATTTTAGTGCCAAAAACGGGACGTTACATATGACGAAAATTGTATACTTATTAAAATATTTGTCTACTTTTCCACTTTAATTGTCTACTTATCAACATAAAAAAAGCTATTGAATTTTTCAATAGTTTTTATTCTACATCTTTTAATGCACTAGCATTCTTATTTTCTTTATATTTTTTAATTCCAAATAGAACAATTAAAGTAATAATTGAACCCGCAAACATTCCTAAAATAAAGAATAAGATATCATATGATTTACCATTTTTTTCTCCTCTAGGACTATCTACTTTTTTAGTAGTAGTTGTTGTAGTTGTTGTAACCTCTTCATTTTCTTTTAATCTATTTACATTTAAAGTATAAGTTTTTGTAGTTTGATTTTCAGCAGTAACTAATAAAGTAATAACATTATTTCCAACTACAAAGTCATTATTTCCTTTAACGTCTACTTTAGCTTTAACATCACTTAGAATATAAGATAAATTTAATTTAGTTATATGAAATGGAACTTCTAAAGTATAATTAAAAATATCTTTATTAAAGTTAATCTTGCTTTCTTTCATAGATAAACTTTTAAGATAATTATCACTACTTCTAGAATCTCCTCTACTAACATGAATTTTATATCCTGTTTTAGTTTGATTCTCAGCAGTTACAGTTACTGTTATAGTTTTAGTTTCACCTTGTTTAATACTAATACTTTTACTAGGACTATAGCTTACTTTAGATTTACTATTATTAGCAACACCTTCTACTGAAAAAGATTCTACATTAGCATTTAATGATACATTATAACTTTTAACACTTGCTGAAAATTTAATACTTCCTGAACTAACACTTAAACTTCTTAAAGTACTATCCCCATTTCGATTATCATTTCTATTAACAACAATTGTATATATCTTAGAATTTCCATCTTCAGCTTTAACTACAACATTAAATGTATTTTTACCATAATTTATATTTTTAGTACCTATTCCACTAACTGAAGCCTTACTATCACTTTTAGTTGCATTTATAGTTATAGATGAATTATCCGTATTTACTGCATAACTTGTTGTATTAGGATTAAATGCTGGAGTTAAAGTATAACCACTAACACTTAAACTAGATAATGTATTAACGTTTGATTTAACTCTAATTGTAGCTGATACACTACTTCCATCATAACTATTATAATTATCATCAGAAGCTGCAATATTGGTTAATTTAACAACCATATTACCACTACTTGGCATTTTAAATTTAACACTACCTACAGTTGTAGCACTTGGATAAGTATTATTTGTTGTAATAGAAATACCTGATGCACTACTACTATAAACCGTCCACCCACTACTAGCACTAAATGAACTAAAAGTACCTCCTGCTATAACAAATTTAGCTTGAAATCCTCCTAAATTAAACCCATTAGGTGTTACTTTAATATTACAAGTTATTGTAGAACCAGCATTAGCACTAGATGGACAACTAAGACTAGTTCCTACACTTGCTGCTTTAACTCCCAAAGGAAGTAATAAAAACATCATTAAAATATAAATATATCTTTTCATCATTACCATAACCTCATATTTCCTTTAATTGTATAATCTGCTAATTTTTTAACATCAGCAATATTTAACCTACCATCTAAAGTAACTTCTCCTGCTATAATTTCATACTTATTTAAAATATTACCTTTTAAAGTATGATCTGCTAACTTTTTAACATCTGCTATATTAATTCTTCCATCACTATTAGTGTCCCCTGGCACTACATTAACAATTTCTATTTCTAAATTATTATCTCTATATATTTTAGTAACACTATTAGTTGTAATTAAATCGTTTGATCCTAACATACTTCCCTTAGAACTATATACTTCAATAATAACATCGTCATTTTTTATTATATTATTTAAATAATCACTTAACTTAGTATTACTAGGTATATTAGTTATATAATCTATATCATAAAGATAATCTTTAAAATCAATTAATAAATCCGCATGCCACATTGCATATAAAGTAACTATTGTTCCATTAGTTGTTGCTAAATTCTTTACTACTTCTTCATCGGTATACTTTTTACCATTACCATTTAAAGATGTATTCCATCCTACAAAAGAATATCCTTCTTTAGTATATAAATTCTTAGATAAACTTTTTATTTCATGAAGTAAAAAACTTTGATTAGGCATTTCTCCATCTGCACCATTAGCATCAAATCTAACTTCATAAGATATATACTTCCATACTGCATACAACTCTATAACATCATTATTTATTTCAGTCATTTCTCCAACTAATTCTTCATCAGTATATTCAGCTACTGTTGCATTAGGATTCTTACTCCAACCGATAAATACATAATTATCTTTTGTATATAAATTCTTACTTAATGGTCTATATTCATCATTTTTTAAAACTAAATTATTAACTGTACCAACCCCACCATTAGCATTAAATACTACTTTATAAGATATATTACTTACGATAGTTAAATTTATTTCTTTATCATAACCATCATAATAACTTAAAATACGTACTTTAGTTGTTCCTTTTTTATGAGGTGTTATTAACCCATTACTATCTATTGAAGCAATTGTTTCATCTTTTACTTCATAAATAAAGTTATTTGCTAAAGTTAATTTAGGATATAAGAATTTATTAATATTAATATTAGTTGTATTAATATTTAAATTAATATCTCCCATATAACTATATTTAAAATCAGTATTCTTAATAACTGGTATTCTACTAATGTCTTCACTACTATCCATAAACCAATTATCATTAAAATTATTCCAACTACTATAATTATCTATATTAGTTAATTCTCTAATAGTTTTCTTTCCAACATTATCATAACTAATATTTTCATTATTACTCATATAACCATAATTATAAGTATAATAAATATTCTTAAATGTAAGTTTTCCCGTACTGGCATTATCAAATAAACAAGATGACTTACCACAATTATAACTATTTATTTTTCCACTAGCTATGGCATTAGTTATGCTTATACTATTCTCTTGATTAGTTGATAAATAACCAAATAATCCTCCACCTCGATAATCAGAACTAACATTTCCAATATTTTCTATATTATTAAATGATATTGGTGCTTTAGATTCATAAGGTAAATTCATAACTAAACCAGCTATTCCTCCAACATAATCACTACCACTAACGATTGAACTATTAAATAAATTATCAAATTTTTGTCTACTTATTTCACTATCTATTAAAGTTAAATTAGAACCAGCATAAATATTACCAACAATACCACCAACATACTTATTACCGTTAACAATGCCATTTAAAACTTTAACATTACTTATATCTAATACTTTTTCATAAGTGACACCCCAAGCATGTCCAAGTAAAGCTCCTACAAAGTTATTACCAGTAATATTAACATCACTTAAAGTTAAATTTTTAATATAAACGTCACTATAATTTTGATTATAAGTATTTGCAAATAAACCAACTACATTTTCACTAGGTCTATTAATATATAATCCTTTAATAGTATGTCCATCACCGTCTAATCCTCCACTAAAACCATCAGATGTATTAACTATATTAGATATAAAACTAAATGAACTATATTTAATTGGTTCCCATCCTTTACCATCATTATAAAATAATCCATCTTTATTTTGCGTATCATAAGTTAAATCTATATCATTACCTAACTTATAATAAGCAAACTGATTAGTTCTAATCATATCTAATCCTCTAGCATTAGTTATAATGTATGGACTTTCAATAGTACCATCACCTTCTAATATTTCTGCATAATTAGATATCATTAAATTAAATGATGCATACTCTTTTCCCTTATAGTAAGCTGATACCACATAACTACCTAATTTAACATCTTCATTAAATCCAACTAAAGCATTTATATAATTGCTAACCGCATAATTACGATAAAATTTAAACTTACTGGTTACATCAGTTCCCCCAATAGTTTTAACTTTAAAATCAATCCTATCATTACTTGCTAAGTTTCTACTATAACCGCTCAATATAACTACATTACTTTCCGAAACTAACTTTTGAATAGATATTGAATCAATATTTTGAGCATCATTCATTACTATTTCAGGTTCATTAGTTACATTACTAGTAGTAACTGACATTTCCCCTAAAATATTTGCTTTTATTCTAAATTTATCTTGATCTAATACAATATTTTTATCACTTACATCAATTGTATATAATCCTGGATAAGTTACTTTTGTCTCTCCTAAATATTCAAAAGAACCATCTTCTCCATTAGAATAATATACTTTTAAATTAGTATTAGCACTTTTTACTGATACTTTAACTTTATTTAATCTTTCTTTTGTTTTAAGTTTATCGAATACTTGATAAGTCATTCCATTATTTTCTGCTGCATAAACATTATCATAATTCTTTTTACTTACATCATAAATAGATGTATAAGTTGAATAAGTAGATTCATAAGCAATATAAATATAATTACTATATTCCCAAGTATTTTTAGCTATCCAAGCTCCTTTAATAGTTTTTAAAGTACCACTACTACATTTACCACTACTATTAGTTTTAGAAAGTAAACCACTTCCTGAAACACATACATCATGACTATAAGAATCATCCCAACCAATAATCGCTACTGAGTGATCTACTGGATATTTATAAGTAATATCACGATAATATAAAGTATTATAAGATGAATTACTATTTAATTGTTTTTCACCACCACTAGGAATATAACTTACATAAGTACTAGTTGGAAAAGATATTTCTACAGAACCATTATCTTTAATTTGATTTTTTATAACATTAATAAAATCAGTAGTTGGCACTGCCGAAATATCTGGATAATTACTTGAAATATCCATTGGAAAATAATAATATCCATTAACTTCATAATTAACATTATCAGTATTCCAAATCTTACTAGGAGTTAGCTTTTCTTTACTTTCAAACGAAACATTAAAATTAGATTCTAAAGTAGGACTAATCCCATTTAAAATTGCATTAAAATATCTTTTAGAGTTACCACCACCCATTAAAGTATCTAATTGATAATCAAAGAAATATGGATTAAATTGAATATCTACTACACTATTAGGATCAGTAGTAGCATAATCTATTTGTCTTTCTGATAAATCTAGTTCTGTTCTTCCATTATATAAACCAGCTTTTAAAATTTTACTTTCTAAAACTGAAGTAACTGAAAAATCCCAACATAAACTAGAACTTTTTTGATCCTTATTAGATGTTACATAACTTTTACCATTAACATTTCTAGAATCATATTTACTAGGTAAAGAACCACCGACTTCTACTTTAGAATAATCATAATCAACTAAAGTATCAGCTGGAATATAATCACTAACTTCTTCACTACCAAGCTCTAAATATTTAACATAATCTGGATTTAAATAAGGTTCATTAATAACTTTATTTCTTTCTGTTTTTAAAATAGTGCCTGTCTCATTATAGTAACCAATAATATAATTTTTAGCTACTTCAGGTAAATAAACATAACTTTCTTTAGTTAATACCTTTTCAATATCTTCTTCTTTATTTAAAACAATATACCCGACTACAAAAACAAAGAATATAATAAAACTAAATAACCAATACTTCTTTTTCATATATCCACTACTCTATTCTCTACTTAGTATAACATATCACACTATATTATTTGAAGAATAAACTATCTTAGAGGAGGGATTTTTTGAAAAAAAATATCATAATAATCATATGTGGATTATTAATAACAATTTTAATGTTTATCCTAGGAGGATTATTTAAAAATAATATTGATAAAAACACTATTAAAGTTGCTGAAGTAACTCATAGTGCTTTCTATACTCCATTTTATGTTGCCATTGAAAAAGGATTCTTTGAAGAAAATAATATAGATATTGATCTTATCTTAACAAGTGGTGCTAATAATGTTGTTGCTGCTGTTCTATCAGGAGATGTTCAAATTGGTTTATGTGGACCAGAAGCAACTATTTATGTTTATAATGAAAATCAAAAAGATTATGTTCAAACATTTGCTGGTTTAACTAAAAGAGATGGACAATTTATCGTATCACGCAACCCTATAGAAAACTTTAAATTAAGCGATTTAGAAAACAAAGAAGTCTTAGGTGGTAGAATTGGCGGTATGCCAATAGTTAACTTCTATACAGCCTTAAAAAATCAAAATATCACCAAAGTAAAAGTGAACGATAATATCGACTTTGCTAACCTAACAAGTGCATTTATATCTGGTACAGGTGATTTTGTTAATCTATTCGAACTTAATGTAACAAAAAAAGACCATAAAGGTCTATTTAATAATTCTAGTTATATTTTTATTTTCCAAAATACCCTCAATATTAGCTAAACTAGTAATAATAGTTTCATTACCAGTAGATTTAGTAAAAGCTAAAGCAGCTTCAACCTTAGGAAGCATACTTCCACTTTTAAATTCATTATTTCTAATATATTTATTAGCTTCTTCTATATTCATCACATCAATAGCTTTTTCATTATCAGTTCCAAAATTAATTTTAGCTTGATCAACAGCTGTTAAAATAATAAACTTATCAGCATTAACTTTTTGAGCTAATAAAGAAGATGCTAAATCTTTATCAATAACTGCTTCAACCTTAAAATTATCATACTCATGATATACTGGAATACCTCCACCACCACAAGCAATAACAATACTACCTTTACTAGTTAAATTATTAATAGATTTTAAATTACCAATATCTATAGGTTTAGGAGATGCTACAACTTTACGATATCCTCTTCCAGAATCTTCAACATACTTATCTCCAGTACTTTTTTCTAATTCTAAAGCCTCATTTTTAGTATAAAACTTACCTATTGGTTTAGTAGGATTCATAAATGAAGGATCATCTTTATCAACAGTTACTTCTGTAACAACAGTAACAACATCTCTATTTATCTTCTCTTTAATTAAAGCTTCTTTAATATATCTTTGAATATGAAAACCAATATAACCTTCACTCATAGCAGTACAACAATCTAAAGGCATTTCTACATTATTATTAGCAAACGCTTTAGTAATCATACCTACTTGAGGTCCATTTCCATGAGTAATAATAACTTCATTTCCATCAAATAATTTAATTAAACTAGAAGCAGCATCTCTAATTAATTTTTGTTGTTCTAAATAATCATTACCTAAGGCATTACCACCTAATGCAATCACAATCTTACCCATCTTTTCACCCTTTACTATATAAATATAATAACACAAAAAAACTATTTAATAAATAAATAGTTTTTTATAATTAATCTATATAACTAAAGTGAATAATCCTAAAATTAATAGATTAGCTAAAGCAATTGTTAATACTATTTTTAATGCCCATTTAAACCAAGTTGAATATTCAATCTTAGCAAGAGCAAGACCACCCATAATTGCTCCACAAGTTGGAGTAATTAAATTTACTAAACCATTAGCTGAAACTAAAGTCATTACAGTAACTTCAGTACTATAATGTAATTGTGAAGCTAAAGGTACAACAATAGGTGTTGATAACGTTGCTAAACCAGATGATGATGGTACTAATATTGATAATACAATGTGTAATAAGTAATTTAATGGAACAAATAATAACTCTGGTACTTTAGAAAGTACTTCAGTAGCATTATAAATAATATAATTATCTAAATATGTTGTTTTCATTAAAACACTAGCACCTCTAGCAACAGCAATTACTAGAATAACACCAATCATATCATCAGCGCCATCAACAAAAGTGTCTACAAAACCTTTTTCACCCATCTTATTAACTATACCTATAATAATAGACATAATTAAGAACCATAAAGCAGATTCATAGAAATACCAATTACCAAGTGATGCACCAGTAAGCCAACCAGTAAAGCTATCAAAGAAATTAATATTAAATTCACCCCAAGGAATAAATCCAATAATCATTACTAAGAAAGTAATTCCAAATAATACTAAAGTAGCTTTTTGTTTACTAGATAATTTAACTATTTCAGTAGCTTTTTTTACATATGCACCAAATTTCTTTTCAGCAGCAGCTTGTTCTCTTAAAGATAAGAATGTTGAACCCTTATCTTCTTTGACCTTTTTAGCATAAAGAGTAACAAATATAGCTGAAATAACATATGTTGTTAGCCATAATACAATAGCAAGTATCATAACAATACCTCTATTAGTAGCAATTCCTTCTGGAATAGCACTAAGTGCAACTCCAGTTGCAAATGGGTTAATAGTTGAACCTAAAACACCAGATCCTGCTCCTAATAGAATAACAGCAGCACCTACTAAAGGATCCATACCAGCTGCAAACATTGTTGCTGCAAGTAAGACATAGAAACCAACAGTTTCTTCTAACATACCATAAGTGGTACCACATACTGAGAAGATAAACATTAATATTGGAATTAATAATAATTCTCTTCCCTTAAGTTTTTGAACTAAAACTCTTATCCCTGTTTCCAATGCTCCAGTTTTATTGATGATTCCAAGTAATCCACCTAAAACCATAATGAAGATACCAACATCAATAGCATCTTCAAAACCTAAGATTGGAGCCATTAAAGTTTCTGATAATTTAGCACCAACAGTACCACTACCATTAACTATAACTCCATCTACAAACTCAGCATTTGGAAGAACATGTGATAAAATAGCTAGTCCAAAGATTAGGATTAATATTATCGAATAAGAGGATAACATCTTTCCTGACTTCTTTTTAGCCAATTTCTCCACCTCCAAATTTGTACTAAAAATGACATCATTAAGGTTATAATGGCTTACTTAAAACCTTAATAATAATCAATGTTAAAGTCATTACGACTTATAACCAAAATAATTTATTTACGCATAGTTGCTAAAATAACAGCTTTAATTGTATGAAGTCTATTTTCAGCTTCATCAAATACTTTAGAAGCATTACTACTAAACACTTCATCAGTAACTTCCATTTCTTTTAAACCATATTTTTCATATACAGATTTACCGATAGTAGTATTTAAATCATGGAAAGAAGGTAAACAATGTAAGAATATTGCATCTTTATCTGCATTATTCATAACATCAGCATTAACTTGATAAGGAGTTAATAATTTAATTCTTTCAGCCCATAATTCTTCAGGTTCACCCATAGAAACCCAAACATCAGTATATATAGCATTGGCACCTTTTGTGCTCTCCATAACATCTTCAGACATCTCAATAGTTGCTCCAGTAGTAGCAGCTATTTCTTTACATTTATTAACTAATTCTTCATTAGGCCATAAATTTTTAGGAGCACAAGCAACAAAATGCATTCCTAATTTAGCTGATACAATCATTAATGAATTAGCTACATTATTTCTAGCATCACCCATAAATACTAACTTAATACCTTTAATATAGCCATAATTTTCTCTTATGGTCAAAACATCAGCAAGCATTTGTGTTGGATGATATTCAGTAGTTAAACCATTCCAAACTGGTACACCAGCATTAGCAGCTAATTCTTCAACAAACTTTTGATCAAAACCACGATATTCAATACCATCATACATTCTACCTAATACCTTAGCAGTATCAGCAATACTTTCTTTTTTACCCATTTGAGAACATCCTGGTTCTAAATAAGTAACACCAAGTCCTAAATCCATTCCTGCAACTTCAAAAGCACATCTAGTTCTTGTTGAAGTTTTCTCAAACAATAAAACGATATTTTTCCCCTCTAAATATTTATGAGGGATACCTTTCTTCTTTTTATCTTTTAATTCACTAGATAAATCTAAAAGATAAGTTATTTCTTCAGGAGTATAATCTAATAAAGTTAAAAAATTTCTTCCGTATAAATCCATCCTTCAAATATCATCTCTTTCTAATGGCATACTCATACATCTAGGACCGCCTCTACCACGAGACAATTCCGCACTACTCATTTCAAGTACAGTAAGCCCATTTTCTCTTAAAATATTATTTGTAATATTATTTCTATCATAAACAACTACAACCCCTGGAGCAATACATAAAGTATTAGTTCCATCATTCCATTGTTCTCTTTCAGAAGCAACTCTTTCACCACCTGCACATGGTATTAAAGTAACCTCTCTTCCTAAATAATGCTCCAATATTTCTTCTAAAGAACCTAAAACCTCTTTAACGTTTAAATCCTCATCGCTATTTGGATCATCACCTTCAGTAATTTCATATACTTGTAAAGTATTCATAATACCAGGATGATAAGTAAATTTATCATAATCTATTTGTGTAAATACTGTATCTAAATGCATAAATGCTCTAGATTCAGGAATATTAAATGCTAAAATAGTATCAATCTCACAATTAGGATTCTTAAACATATTTTTAGCAAGTTCATCAATAGCGCCTGCTTCAGTACGTTGAGAAATACCTACTGCAAGTACATGATTACTTAAATTTAAAACATCTCCACCCTCAATATGATAAGGTAAATATCTATCATAATATTTTTCAGCCTTATTTTTATAATCAGGATGATAATTAAAGATATATTCTGCATAAATAGTTTCTCTTGATCTAGTAACAGAATACATTTTATTTAAAATAATACCATTACCTGCACTAGCAAAAGGATCTCTTGTAAAATATAGATTTGGCATTGGTTCTGCTAAGAAGTTAGATTCTTCAGTAACTAAATCTACTAAAGATTGTTCTACTTCTCTTTTAGCTCTTGGAATCTCTTCAACTTTAATTCCTTCCATAGTTTTTAAAACTAATTCTTTCTTATCTTTAAAACTCTTTAAATATTCATAAACCAAGTTTTTATATTTTGGAGTTTTAATACCAGCCTCAAGAACAAATTGTCTAATAAATTTATCTTCAATATTACCATTTATTCTTAAAACATCGGCCATTAAATCTTCTACATAAACAACTTCAACTCCATTGTTTCGCAAAATACTAACAAACTCGTCATGCTCTTTTTGAGCTTCCGGTAAAAATGGAATATCATCAAATAATAATCTACTTAATGTATCTGGAGTTAAATTTAATAATTCAGCTCCCGGTCTATGAAGTAAGACTTTCTTTAATTTTCCAATTTCACTTTTAACATTAATAGCACCCATTTTATTCCTCCTAGCCTATTATCATAATTAAATTATAGCAAATAAATAATTTAAATACAATTAACTTTTATGTTAATTAATAAAATCTTTTAATCTTTGATTTTCACTGTTTTTAAGTTCCTTTAAAGTCCCATAAAATATAACTTTTCCATGTTCTAAAAATAAAAATTTATTAGCGCATTTCTTTACAAAATCAAGTTCATGAGAAACAATAAGCATTGTCATTCCATCATCAGCAATCATCTTAATTAAATTAAGAACTTCATCTACCATTTCTGGATCTAACGCACTAGTAGGTTCATCAAATAAAATAATATCAGGATCCATTATTAGTGATCTAATAATTGCCACTCTCTGCATTTGTCCTCCAGATAATTCAGAAGGATAACTATCTTTTTTATTACTTAAATTTATCATTTTAAGCAAACTCATCATTCTTTTATTAGCAGATGATTTACTTAATTTTTTATGTTTTATCGGAGCTAAAGTAATATTATCACTAACAGTTAAGTGAGGAAATAAATTAAACTGTTGAAAAACCATTCCCATTTTTTGTCTTACTTTAGACAAATCAGTATGTGGATCATTAATCTTAATATTTTCAAAATAAATATCGCCACTAGTAGGTTTCTCAATCATATTAAGACATCTTAAAAGCGTTGTTTTACCGCATCCAGAAGGACCAATAATAGCTACTACATCACCTTTATTAACCTTAAAAGAAATACCATTTAATACAGTATTATTATCAAACTTTTTAACTAAATTTTTAACCTCTAACATTATTTAACTTCCTTTCTAATCTACTCATTAATTTAGAAAGACCAATTGTTAAAATCAAATAAATACCAGCTATTATTATTAATGGGAAGAAATAATCATAAGTTCTAGAAGCAATAATGTCAGAAGCCTTAGTAAGTTCTACAACACCAATATAAGCTCCTACAGAAGTTTCCTTTATAAGCGTAACAAATTCGTTCCCTAAAGCGGGTAAAATATTTTTTATAGCTTGAGGAAGTACAATAAGTTTCATAACTTCACCATACTTAAATCCCAAAGCATATCCTGCTTCAGTTTGTCCAATCGGAATAGAATTGATTCCAGCTCTAATTATTTCTGATACATAAGCTCCTGAATTAATTCCAAAAGCTAAAATACTTACAATAACAATATTAATATTAACACTCTTAAAAATAACATAATAAATAATCATTAATTGTAAAATTACTGGAGTACCTCTAATAATATTTACATAGGCTTTAGCTATACTATTTAAAACAACTAACTTCCCATTCTTATCATGATTATCTCTAATTAAAGCTACAATAGTTCCAATAATAATCCCAATTATAACTGCAAATAAAGCAATAATAATCGTATTAAATAAACCTTCTAAAATATATTTATATCTACTATCATATATCAAAGAATCATAAAAAGAACCCATAATACCTAAAAAAAACTTACCTATTTTTTCCATTAAACTAATTAGTATGATTTATGATAAAACTATCAATTTTACCATCCTTTACTAGCCTTTCTAAAACCCCATTAATTGTATCCAATAATTCTTTATTACCTTTCTTAACAATCATACCATAACTATCTTCTGCTAAAGCACCATCTAGAATATTTAAAGAATTATTATTTTTTATCATTTCTTTAGCTGGTAATTCATCCATAACAACTGCATTAACTTTACTATCCTTTAAATCTTGAATAGCAGCTAAATATTTTTTTTCTCTTATTAAAGTAACTTTAGGATAATCTTTAGTTAATAAAGTATCAGCTACACTTCCAAGTTGGACAGCAATTTTTTGGTCACTAACATCTTTAACACTTTTAATAGAACTATCTTTTTTAACAATAACAACCTGTTTAGAAACAGTATAATTAATCGAAAAATCTACTTGTTTAGCACGTTCTTCATTATAACTAATACCTGCTGCGCCAAAATCCGCTTTACCAGATTTAACCTCATTAATAATTGAATCGAAAGCCACATCTTTAACAACTAAAGTCTTATTAAGTTCTTTAGCTATCTCTTTAGCAATATCAATATCAACCCCAACTATTTCATTATTGTCGTAATATTCATAAGGAGCAAAACCAGCTTCAGTAACCATAATAAGTTCATTTTCATTCTTAGAACATCCACATAAAATAGTCATTACAAAAAATAAAATAAATAATTTAAATACTCTCTTCATAAGTTCACTCCTACTCTAAAAAAAGTATATCATTTATTGAAAAAAGATACAAATAAAAAGTATATTATTTAGTTTCAACTTTATAATACACTCTATACTTTTTACTGTATTTAGATCCCCTATTAAAATAAAAATTATCTTGATAATAAATACTATCATTTAAATAAATATCTAAATCATAATCATTAGAAACAATAACTTTATCTAAATAGATATTAATAAAATAAGAAATAAAATCATCATCAAAAAGCACTTTAAAATCATCATAATTACTATATAATTTAGATATTTCATCCATTAAAGAATCTTTGTAATTTAAATTAAAAATCTTTTTAAAAATAAGAAATAATTCATCTTGATAAATAATCGAACTCTTACAAACACTCTTGCCATTCTTTAAATAATTATTACACATATAAGTTACACGACTCTTCTGCATTCTTCCATAATAAAGAAATCCACAATTTTTACAATAGATTTTTTTATTAAATAAGAATTTATTTTTCTCACATTTATTTCTTCTATTAATTTTATTATTTGCCTTATCCCACAACTCTTTAGTTACAATGACTGGTATTTTAAAATCTTTATAAATAATCCAATCTTTATTATCATGATAAAAAATCTTCTTAGACATATAATCTATAACTTCACTTTTATTACCACAATAATATCCCTTATATTTAGGATTTCTTATTATTCTAGATATACTTGTAGCTGACCATTTACCTCCTAATTTAGTTTTAACGTTTAATTTATTTAAATTATCAGCTATCTTAACTACACTCGAATCTTTAACATAATCATTAAATATTTTATTAACTATTAAAGCTTCTTCTTGATTTATTATTAATTTATTTTGAGATTTATCATATCCATAAATTAAATTATTGCCTAAAATAATCCCTTTCTCAATTGATCTTTTCATTCCAAACTTAACTCTTTCAGAAAGTCTTCTAATCTCATCTTGAGCCATTGATGCCATAATAGTTAATCTTAATTCACTATCACTTAAAGCTGTATTTATATTATCATTTAAAAATAAAACAATAACTCCATAATTAAGCAACCCTCTTGTATATTTTATACTATCTAAAGTATTTCTTGAAAACCTTGATATTTCTTTAGTAACAATTAAATCAAACTTATCATCTTTCGCATCATCAATCATTCTCATAAATTCTTCACGATGTTTAACACTAGTTCCACTTATTCCCTCATCAACATAACCATCTACATAAATCCAATTATTATTATTAATAATCATATCTTTAAAATAACTAGCTTGATTATTTAAAGAGTTTATTTGTCTTAAATCTTCAGTTGATACTCTTGCATAAAAAGTTACTCTTAAATTTAAATCATATAAAGAATAACCACTATTAATCTTATTTCTAATCTCTATTAAATTCATTTTGCCCCAATTTATTTTGAATACTAAGTTTTTCTTTAAAACTAATTATTTTGTTTTTATAAGCTTTCTCATTTAAATATAAAATTAATCTAATTAAATTCTTATCCATAAATCACCATATTAATATTTATGAACAAATAAAAAAAATATCTAATTAAAGATATTTTTAACGTGAAATATATTTAAAAGCTTTTAAACCCTCATCTTGATTAAATAATAATCTTAAATAAGTCTTACCATTATCATAAATTAAAGCTTCTTCTTTATCATTAATTTTTTCAATAGTTGTAGGTGCTCCATAACTTTCCATAACTTCACTTTTTGAAGATTCACTAGCATAATTACCAGGTAAAGCAAATCCCATTCTATATGGATCAATATCATTTTTTATCTCTACACCATATACAACTGCTTCACTTGCTTTAATACTTTTTTGAGTATTATTAATTAAACTAACATAACCACTAGAATTAGTAAATATTTCATGAGTTAGTTTAAGATCATTTAAAGTTTCTCCTGGTTTAAGAGTAGGTTCCTCAGTATAACCTAAATCTTTCCATTTAATTAACCAGTTATTAGCTTTAAATGTCGCATAAGGCTCACCTAAATTTAAATAAAGACCATTAAACTGATATTCACCGCTAGTCCAATCAGTACTTTCGACTCTATCTTTAACCGGTTGTTCAAATTCATCTACATAAGGTTTAGCTTTTTTATTATATTTAGAACCAATTAAGAAAGCAATTCCAATAATTAAAACAATTATTAAACCAATAATACTAATTGTAATAATTTTTTTACTTTTAGAATCAGTAATATTCTTCATCTATTTACACCCTATTTCTACAATAAAAATATATCATTTATTTATAAACTAGTCAATCAAAGAAATAATAAGAATCCCTATTAAAATTACTACTAAAATAATAATTATTAAATACCACCACTTAAAATGTTTATCATCCTTTTTTATAGGTATGTCTTTCTTAAATTCTTCTAACAATTCTTCATTACTCATATAGCATCCATAACATAATAACATATTAAATTATTAATATAAATAGTAATTTTTAGTTACACTAAGAGAACCTAATGCTACAAAATTAGAACAATTAGGTTATGGTTATATTGTTGATAGTGTTGGTAAATATGCAAACGAAGTACCATACACAGCCTTTAACGCTAAAAAAAGTTTTATTAAAGATAATAAAAATATAATAAATAATTTTAGAAAATCTATTAATAAAGGATTAGAATATACCCTTAATAATGATGCTAAAACATTAGCAAATGACATTATTAATCTATTTCCCGATACTTCATTAAATGATCTTGAAATTATAATTAATAGATATAAAGAAAACGACTCTTGGCTTAAAAGTACATTTATAACCGAAAATTCATTTACTAATTTAGAAGATATGTTAATGACACATTCTTTAATTAAAGATTATGTTCCATATCAAGATCTAATTATAAATGAATGACATTATTAAAATACAAAATCTATCTAAAAATTATCATACACCAAGTGGAGAAATAAACGCATTAAATAATATAAATCTAAATATTACAAAAGGTGAAATAATTGGTATAGTTGGTCCATCTGGTTGTGGTAAAAGTACTCTTCTAAATATCTTAAGTGAATTAGAAAAACCAACTAAAGGAACAATTATAAAAGATACAACTAATATTGCATATATGCTTCAATCAGATGCTCTACTGCCTTGGTTAAATGTTCTAAATAATTCTCTTCTAGGATTAAAAATTACTAAAAAATTAAATCATGAAAATATTGAATATGTAAAAAAATTAATTACTAAATTTGATTTAGATAAATTTATTGATAAATATCCCAGTAACTTGTCAGGTGGTATGAAACAAAGGGTTGGATGAATATAGTATAGACACAGGTAGTAATTAAGAAAAGTTGCTTATAGCC
>OJAW01000476.1_pt1 | contig 28399 bp, 24 predicted proteins | sample 1589151 | NCBI WGS metagenome assembly OJAW01 (sample SAMN03283290) | human gut metagenome | biome: human-associated habitat; material: feces | host: Homo sapiens | place: Peru | collected 2012
CGCGGCGGGCTGACCCTTATACTGCGCGATAACGACGCTGCCGACGAAAAGACCGATCGCGCGGAATGCATCGATGAGGCGCAGCACGTCGCTGTCGTAGGTTATGCCGAGGTCGCGGCGCATCTTGTTGTTCTGGATATCGCTCGCGTTTATAACGATGACGATCTCAACATCCGAGCCGATATTTTTGAGCATCTGCAGCTTGCTGTCGGGCTTGAAGCCGGGCAGGACGCGCGAGGCATGGTAGTCGTCGAAGAGCTTGCCGCCGAACTCAAGATAGAGCTTGCCGCCGAATTCCTTGATGCGTTTGCTTATCTGCTCGGACTGCTTCTGGATATAAAGGTCGTTATCGAATCCCACTTTGAACATTGTAAAACCTCACAGTATATTTTTTGCGCTTGATGCGCTTTGTCGCCGCAAAATGCGCCGCCCCTCGACGCGAATTTATCAAAATCAATTAATTATACAACTTCCGCGCCGCCATTGCAACTGTTTTGAGGCATTACCCCCGAGCCTTAAAAACAAAAAACAGCCGCAGCATTTTCGGCGGCGCTTTGTATATTAACCTGTCCCCCTTGACAACCGGCGGAGCGGTTATATAATTAGACTGTTCGTTTTTTGCACGCATGGGGGTAATTAAATGGAAAAAGATAAATCATTTCTCGGCACTCAGCCGGTCGGCAAGCTGCTTTTCAAGCTCTCGCTGCCGACGGTCATAGCGCAGATAGTCAACATGCTCTATAATATAGTTGACCGCATATATATCGGTCATATGCCCGGCGACGGCAGCCTTGCGCTGACGGGAGTCGGCGTGTGCCTGCCGATAATCATGATAATCTCGGCGTTCGCCGCGTTCGTCAGCGCGGGCGGCGCGCCCAGGGCGTCCATCTCCATGGGCAAGGGCGACAACGGCTCGGCGGAAAAAATACTCGGCGGCTGCTTTTTCATGCAGGTAATAATATCTGCCGTTCTGACTGCGCTGCTGCTTATCTTTGACCGCGACCTGCTTCTCGCGTTCGGCGCGAGCGAGAACACTATCGAATACGCGGTCGATTATATGAATATCTACGCCATAGGCACCGTCTTTGTCCAGCTGACGCTCGGCATGAACGCGTTTATAACGGCGCAGGGCTTCGCAAATATCGGCATGGTGACCGTCATGATAGGCGCTGTGTCGAATATTGTACTCGACCCGATATTTATCTTCGGACTGCATATGGGAGTCAAGGGTGCCGCGCTCGCGACGATTATATCGCAGTGTATCTCATGCGTATGGGTCGTGGCGTTCCTCTTCGGCAAAAAGTCAATATTGCGCCTGAAGGCGAAGAATTTCTTCGTGTCGCCTAAAATTATCCTGCCGTGCATTACGCTCGGTCTCGCGACATTTATCATGCAGTCGAGCGAGAGCGTTATCTCGGTCTGCTTCAACTCGTCTTTGCTCAAATACGGCGGCGATATCGCCGTTGGTGCGATGACGATACTGACGAGCGTCATGCAGTTCGCCATGCTGCCGCTCAACGGTATCTCGCAGGGTTCTCAGCCTATCCTCAGCTACAACTACGGTGCGGGAAACAGCGAGCGTGTCAGGAAAACTTTCAAGCTGCTTCTGACCGTGTGCCTCACTTATTCGTTCTTGCTCTGGGGGCTCATCGAGCTGTTCCCGCAGGGCTTCGCAAGGATGTTCAGCTCAGACGCCGCGCTTATTGATTTCACCTCGCACGCCCTGCGCATCTACTGCGCCGTGCTCTGCCTGTTTGGCATACAGATGTCGTGCCAGATGGCTTTCGTGTCGATAGGCAGCGCGCTGTGCTCGATATCGGTTGCGGTCGTTCGCAAGTTCGTGCTGCTCCTGCCGCTTATTTATATCATGCCGACGTTTGTAGCAGACAAGACGATGGGCGTTTATATGGCGGAGCCCGTAGCGGATGTTATCGCGATAACATTCACGTCCATACTCTTCACAATTCAGTTCGGCAAGGCAATGAAGAAGCTCGAAGCCCAGAAAAAGGGGGAGGCAAAATAAAATGGTCGATGAAATAAAAATCCGCGCGGCAACGCCCGACGACGCGCCGGCGCTGCTAAAAATATACGCGCCCTATGTCAAAAACACCTCGATAACATACGAATACGATGTGCCGAGCGAGGAGGAGTTCCGCAGGAGAATCGAATCTACGCTCAGAAGATACCCGTATCTCGTGCTCGAAAGGGACGGCGATATCCTCGGCTATGCCTATGTGGGTCCGCTACATTCGCGCCCGGCATATGACTGGGCGGTCGAGACATCGATCTATCTCAATCAGAATGCGCGCGGCGGCGGGCTCGGCAGAAAGCTGCACGACGCGCTCGAAGCCGTACTGCGCGAGCAGGGCTTTCTAAACATGAACGCCTGCATAGCCTATCCAGAAGTTGAGGACGAATATCTGACGAAAAACAGCGCGGAATTTCACGCGCATCTCGGCTATCGGATGGTCGGCGGCTTCACAAAATGCGGATATAAATTCCACCGCTGGTACGGCATGGTTTGGATGGAGAAGCTCATCGGCGAGCATCTTGAAAATCAGCCGCCGGTTATCCCGTTTCCGCAGATAAGAGATGTCATCCGCGAGAAGTACGGAATAGATTAAAAAAGCGGTCTGCGCAATGAAAACGCAGACCGCTCTGTTTTTATTTGTAGTCTCTCAGAACCTCTTTGTAGAACTCTATCGCCGCGCCGATGGCGGAGAGGTCGATGTTTTCGTCGACGCTGTGGACGCTGTTGAACTGCTGCATGTTGATATCGATCGGCGCAAAGCGCAGCGTACACGGGCAGACGTCGCTCATCCAGCGGGCGTCGGTTCCGGCGGCGAGGACGAACGGGGCAACCGCGGCGTGCGGGAACACATCTCTCGCGCAGCGGCAGACATATTTGAACGCCCTGCTGCCTGTATCAGCCGGCCGGTGGAACTCGTGTCCATCAGCGGGCTCGGTTATTTCAAGCGCATATTTTTTCGCGAGCTCTCTTATCTTCTCCATGTCGCCGACAAGATCCTCTTCGTCGATGTATCTTATCAGCGCGCTCGCCGAGCACTCGTTGTCGCGCGGGGTCTTGCCCTTCTTTGACTCGATGCTGCCGAAAACGCAGGTCGTGCCGAGCATCGCCGCTGCCTGGGAGTTTATCTTAGGCATGAGCTTTATCAGCAGCGGCTCAAAACACCATAGGTTCGCGAAGATAAGTCTCAGCGGGAAGTTCATATAGGGCAGCAGCGCCGTGAACATCTCGCGCACCTGCGCGGGCATTTTTATCGTCAGCTTCAGCGCGGAAACCTCGGCGATGAATTTTGAAACTCTGGCCACGGGGTTGTCACTGAGGGTCAGCCCCTCGGAGTCGCCCTGAACGGCGCGGACATTTATTCTGTGGTAGCCCTTTTCGTGAACGGCTATCATCGCGCACTTGCAGTCTATCCCGTCTATCGGTGCGCTGATGACTCCGCCGCCCTCGTCGATGGCGAGTTCAAATTCAATGCCCTGCTTTTCAAAATATTTCACGGCTTCGTGTATGCCGTCGCCGAAAATCTCTTCGTTGTGTCCCGAGGCTATATATAAGTTGCACGCGGGCTCAAAATCCTCGGCGAGCAGCTCTTCGACTGCGGAGAGCTCCGCGAAGAGCGAAGTCTTTGTGTCTACCGTGCCGCGTCCCCAGATTTTCCCGTCCGATATCTCGCCGAACTTCTCATGAGTCCAGTCGTCCGTCGCGGCAACGACATCGTGGTGCGACATGAGCAGTATATTCCGGCTCTCGTCGCGCCCGGGGATTTTATAGACCCAGCAGTCCTCGCTGAAATATTTTATCTCGGCGCGCTCGTGCAGCAGCGGAAACAGCTCTTTTACCGCCGCGCGTAGCTTCGAAAATTCCGTGTCGTCATATATTTCGCGGGACGAGACGGTCTGACATTTTATCATTTTCATCAGCCGTTCGCCGTTTTCGATATCCTCCTGCTCGGTTGTATATACCGGCTTTTCGCCTATCGGCTCGGCTTTTTTCGCAGCGAGCGCGGCTCTTATCAGCAGTATACATATAAATATAACAAGAACTGCAAGCACGGCGAGAAGTATATAAAGTCCCATATCGTTCACCCTTTCTCTTTCTGCAACTCATTTTATCATATCCGCGCCGCGCATGCAACTTGACTTTTTGGCATATCAGATGATAAAATATAGATACCATGAGTGGCGCATCTATAAGATGCGGCATAATAAAAAACATAAAAAACGGAGGGATTCGGTGAGCAAAGAGGGAAATACGGGCGCGAAGATACACTGCGCCGTATGCGGACGCACGTTTGACGCGGCCGCGGATAAATGCCCGAACTGCTCGGCCCCGGCGTCGCTTTCACAGCCTGTCGCGGAGCCAAGGGAAGAGAAGAGAGAACCAGTATTCGTCTGCACGATATGCGGACATGTCCACGAGGGCAGGACTGCGCCCGACCGCTGCGAGAACTGCGGGGTCGGCGGCGAGCTGATCGAAGAGCGCCGTCCCGCGCTGACAAGAACATGGGTCTGCACGGTCTGCGGGCTTAAAATAAAGAGCGAAAGCGCGCCCGAGAAGTGCCCGAAGTGCGAGTCGCCCGCCGAGCTGTTCAAGGCTCAGAAGGACGGTATCGCGCGTATGCGCTGCTCGATATGCGGCTTTGAAATCGAGGGCGACACCGCGCCTGACCGCTGCGAAAACTGCGGCGTTGACGGGGACATGTTCGAGCCCGTGAAAAACTGACGGAGAGACTGATATGAACGTACTTGTTATAGACGGACAGGGCGGCGGAATAGGCAAGCTGCTCGTTTCCGGGATAAAAAGCGAATATCCGGACTTCTTCGTGACCGCCGTCGGCGCGAACAGCATCGCGACCTCCGCCATGCTCAAGGCGGGCGCCGATGCCGCCGCGACGGGCGAAAACGCAGTGTGTGTCGGGTGCCGCAAGGCGGATGTCATAGCGGGTCCCGTCGGCATAGTCATAGCCGATGCGCTGCTCGGCGAGATAACGCCAAAGATGGCGGCGGCGATAGGGCAGAGCGACGCAAAGCGCGTGCTCGTCCCGGTCAACCACTGCGACAATATAGTCGTCGGCGTCGGGGATATCCCGATGGCGAAGCTCGTTCAGTCCGCCGTGAAAGAAATCGGAAAAGGGTCTTGATTTTCTCTTGAAATGTGATATAATAATCGCGATCTCATGAAGGGATCGGGCTTTCAGAAGAGAGCGAAGATTTTTTTAAAATACCGTGAAAACATTGCCGCGAGGGTAACTGCGCTTCCAGGAGGGAGTGCCGTACCCCCGCTTTTTGTTTTTTTGAAAGGACGATCCCCATGACAAACAAGAATTCAGTGAGAATCAGAAAGACGGTCATAACCGCGCTGTGCGTCGCGCTGTGCATCGTGCTGCCCATGGCGTTCCACATGGTCAAAAACGCCGGAACGATATTCCTGCCTATGCATATCCCGGTGCTGCTGTGCGGACTTATCTGCGGCTGGCAGTACGGGCTCGTATGCGGCCTGATCGGTCCCCTGCTCTCGTCGCTTCTGACTCAGATGCCGCCCATGGCTATCCTGCCGTCGATGATGGCGGAGCTCGCAGTCTACGGCGCAGTGACGGGTCTTATGATGTACGCGTTCAAGTATAAGACTACATATCTCTCGCTCTACACGAGCCTCGTTGTCGCGCTCATCTCCGGGCGCGTCGTTTCGGGCATACTCAAAACCCTCATCTTCTCCGCCGGAAACTATTCGTTCTCCGTCTGGGTGACTGCGTCGTTCGTCACCTGCCTGCCGGGTCTCGCTATCCAGCTCGCGATAATCCCGACCCTCGTAAAAGTGCTCGCAAAAGCAAAGCTCCTGCCGCGCAGACAGGCGCAAAAACAGGCTTGACTTTGAATTTTCTTCGGGGTATAATAATCCCATATTATAAAGGCTGTGACGAAGAACACGGATCTTTTCGGGACGATCAGAGAGGGAAATGTTTGCTGCGAGTTTCCTTCGTCCGCAGGGTCTATTCCGCTTTCGAGCCGCAGGGCGATGAGTCCTGCCGCGTGCCCGCGTTATGGGCTGAGAGTTAAACACAAGGTGGTACCGTGCTTATTGCACCCTTGGGACGGCGGGAGCCGTTCTGAGGGTGTTTTCTATTAAATATGATGCAGGAGGATATAAAATGCTGGATCTCAGATTTGTCAGAGAAAACCCCGAAATAGTCAAAGAAAACATCAAAAAGAAGTTTCAGGATCAGAAGCTTCCGCTCGTCGACGAGGTCATTGAGCTTGACAAGCTCAGCCGCGCCGCAAAGGGCGAGGCTGACGAGCTGCGCGGCAGCCGCAACCGCCTGTCGAAGCAGATAGGCGCGCTCATGGCGCAGGGCAAGCGCGACGAGGCGGAAGAAGTGAAGGCTCAGGTCAGCGCGAACGCCGCAAGACTCGCCGAACTCGAGAAGCTCGAAGAGGAGCTCGGCGAGAAGATAAAGAAGATAATGATGGTCATCCCGAACATCATCGACCCGAGCGTGCCGATAGGCCGCGACGACAGCGAGAATGTTGAAATCCAGCGCTTCGGCGAGCCCGTAGTGCCCGATTTCGAGGTTCCGTATCATACAGAGATAATGGAGAAGATGAGCGGCATCGACCTCGACTCCGCAAGAAAGGTCGCGGGCAACGGCTTCTATTATCTCATGGGCGATATCGCCAGACTTCATTCGGCAGTTATTTCATATGCGCGCGATTTCATGATCGACCGCGGCTTTACCTATTGCGTGCCGCCGTTTATGATAAGAAGCGATGTCGTCACCGGCGTTATGAGCTTCGCCGAGATGGACGCGATGATGTATAAAATCGAGGGCGAGGATCTCTATCTTATCGGCACGAGCGAACATTCGATGATAGGCAAGTTCATTGATACAATAATCCAGCCCGAGACTCTGCCCCTGACCCTTACGAGCTATTCCCCCTGCTTCCGCAAGGAAAAGGGCGCTCACGGTATAGAAGAGCGCGGCGTTTACCGCATCCACCAGTTCGAGAAGCAGGAGATGATAGTCGTCTGCGAGCCGGAGGACAGCAAGATGTGGTTCGACAAGCTCTGGCAGAACACGGTCGATTTCTTCCGCACCCTCGATATCCCCGTGCGCACCCTCGAGTGCTGCTCGGGAGACCTTGCGGATCTCAAGGTCAAGTCTATAGATGTCGAGGCGTGGTCGCCCAGACAGAAAAAGTATTTCGAGGTCGGCTCCTGCTCGAACCTCGGCGACGCACAGGCGCGCAGGCTGAAAATACGCATCAACGGCAAGGACGGCAAGCACTTTGCCCATACGCTCAACAACACCGTTGTTGCCCCGCCGAGAATGCTCATAGCATTCCTCGAAAACAATCTGAATGCCGACGGCAGCGTCAATATCCCCGAAGCCCTCAGACCGTATATGGGCGGCAAGGAGAAGATAGGCGGCTGAGAATAACAGCATATAAAATCAAAAGCCATAATTCACTCTTCAAAGTGGGTTATGGCTTTTTGCTGTTTTGCGGAGCCGCGCGGTGGGCTCTTTTTTACGGTTCGGAGTCAGATAATGAAAGGCTTGAGTATTTATAAGAAATGTGCTAAAATCGAGATATCAACAGAAGACATAATGGGGTGGCAACATGAAGACAGGGAAAAGAAAAAATACTGCCGTTAAATGGATAATCGGAATATTGGCGGCCGCAGCGGCGGCGGTGCTTATATTTATTTTATCTATATTCGCAATAGACCCGATGTTCCATTATCATGCTCCGCTGAAGTTTCTGTCGTATCCGCTTGTCAACGAGCGCTATCAGAATAACGGAATAGCCAGACACTTTGACTATGATTCGGTCATCACCGGAACATCCATGACGGAAAATTTCAAGACGAGTGAGGCTCAGAAGCTCTTCGGTTCTGATTTCATAAAGGTCGCGTTCTCCGGCGGCGGATATACGGAAATAGGCGACAATCTCAAGGCTGCGTATGATTCCGGACACAATATCAAATATGTCATATGGGGTCTTGACTATGACAAGATGATCTACGGCAAGAATTATCGCTATACCGAAAAGGGCGATTTTCCGGACTATTTGTATAATGACAGCAGCCTCGACGATATAAAATATTTCTTCGATCCGGTCGTTATAAAGCTCACCGGAAGTGTTGTGAAATCAACGGTTACGGGAAGAGCGGCAACCTCGTTTGATGTTTATGAAAACTGGAGCGCCGGCTATGAGTACGGGCGCGACGAGGTTATAAAGTCGTGCGAGCTCAACGCCTCTGCGAGCAAGATGCAGCAGCTGACCGATGCCGACCGCGCCGTTGTAACGGAAAATCTGAACGAGAATGTTATCAGTATTGTCAAAGCGCATCCCGAGACCACATTCTATTTCTTCTATCCGCCTTACAGCATAGCGCACTGGGGCATGGAGATAAATAACGGTCAGCTCGACAGGACGCTCGGTGCCGAAAATCTGATAACAAAAGAGCTTTTGAAATATGACAATGTCAGGCTGTATTCATTCCGCGGAAACTCTGAGCTCATATGCAACCTCGATAATTACAAGGACGCGAAGCACTACGGCGAATGGGTGAACTCACAGATGCTGCAGTGGATGAAGAATGACGAATACCGCATCACAGAAGAGAATCTCGCCGAATACGAAAAGAACGCCGACGATTTGATAAAATCTTATGATTACGACCGACTTTTCAAATGACGGCGAATATCAACAAACATAAATTTATAGAAGAGCCTGCGGACAGCGGGCTCTTTTGCTTTTACACGGATTTTACTTTCGCTTTACCAAAAGTCGGTTGATGCTTCGGCTTCCTACGGGTTAAACTGATATCGGAAGGGAGAAACCGGGCATATAAACCAACGAAAACGTACGCGCCCGGCAAATAAAGTCATGAAAGAAACCAATGCCGTCAAGAAGGACGGAAGCTTTTTTGAAAAGCACGCAGAGATATGGAAATTCATAAAGTTCACTTTTGCAGGCGCGTCCTCGTCGCTGATAGAGCTCGGCGTGTTCGCTCTGCTCCAGTATGTCGTGTTCAAGTCCCTCAACGATGTCCCCGTGACGGACAGCCCCGTTCTCGCGTTTCTCGGGGTCGAGTATAAGGGCTATATGTATTCGTATTTCATCTCGACCGTCGTCGGCTACGCGATAGCGTTCGTCATGAACAGAAAGATAACTTTCAAGGCGGACGCGAATCCGCTGCTCTCGACTGTTTTGTATGCGATAATGGTCGTGTGTACGATTATTTTCAACACCTGGTTCGGCGCATTCCTCGGCACGCTCATCAAGAACAGCGGCCGCAGCAACGCGCTCATTGAGCTGCTGACAAAGGTCGTCGTCATGACCGTGCCGACTCTCTGGACATATCCGCTCAACAGGTTCGTTATCCACAGAAAGAAAAAACCCGCTGCAGAACAGGGGGAGTGAATATGCGCTTCAACTCCGACGGAAAATTTAAAATAATGCAGATAACCGATATTCAGGAGATACCGGATGTGTCGCCCGACACGATAAAGCTTATCAATGCGGCTCTCGAAGAAGAGAAGCCCGACCTCGTCGTGCTCACGGGCGATCAGATAAAGGGCTACGGAGTCTCGTATAAGTGTAAGGGAGATGCGCTAATAGAGAGCGTCGCCGAGACTGTCGGCAAGCTCTTAAAGCCCGTGACCGACAGGCACATCCCGTTCGCCGTCACTTTCGGCAACCACGACAGGCAGGTCGGGATAAGCAACAAAGACCAGTTTGAAAAGATATACAAAGCCCTGCCCGGATGCGTGGGCGAACAGGCTGAGGGCATTGACGGAGGCGGAACATATAATATACCGATCTTGTCCTCCGACGGCGAACGAACCGCGCTCAATCTCTATCTTTTCGACAGCGGAACTGACGCAAAGGGCGGCGGATATGAGCCGTTTGATCCGGAGATAATAGACTGGTACAGGAAAAAGCGCGATGAGCTGAAAGCCGAAAACGGAGACTACATTCCGTCTCTTGTATTCCAGCACATACCGATGTTCGAACACTACAATGTCCTCAAGAAAGTCGGCAAGCACGAAAAAGGAGCGATACCGGCATTCAGAATACACAAGGGCGAGCACTATAAAATAGACGAAACCAAGTGCGTCGATGGTTCTGTATTATTAGAGCCTCCGTCGATACCGGATATCAACACCGGCGAGTTCGAAGCGCTCAGCGAAAAGGGCGATGTGCTCGGCGTATATGTCGGTCATGACCACAAAAACTCATATGTCGGAAAAGTCGGCAATATCGATGTCGGTTTCACTCAGTCGGCGGGCTTCAATGTCTACGGCAACGGAAAACAGCGCGGCGTGCGCTGCTTCGTCCTCGACGAAAATGATCCGCGCAATTATAAGACTTACACAAAGACATATGAGCAGCTCTGCGACGGCAAGCTCAACACGCCGATAAAAGACGCGATATGGCGCGTAGTCCCCACGACCGTGGACATGGCAAAGCCGATGATGGCAAAGGCACTTGCCGCTCTTGCGGCAGTTGTCGCGCTGATAGTCATCGTCGTCAAAATTTTTTAAACAGACAACTTCTATTTTCATCATGACTCTTCTGCGAAGCCCCGGGGTGACATCCTCCCGGGGCTTTGCGCATTAAAAAAGACTGCCTCAAGGGCAGCCTTTAATATTATTTATCTCTTTGCGCCGGAGACCACAAATTTTTCATCGTCCGAAACGGCTACATCAACGTCAAAGTACGGCGCGAACACTGCTGATAATTCCTCGGCAGTCAGCATCTCGCGCGAGACGCTGTCAGCCCTGCCCTTGTGGTGCATGCGCAGCGCGTCAAGGCTCATGCCGTGCGCTACGGTCAGCCGTCCGCCGCTTTTAAGCCAATGGGACAGCCGCTCAACGAGTCTCTCCGGGCTTTCAAAATGCGGGAAAGCGTTATAAACAACGCAGCAGTCGCACAGGCGCTCAACGGGAATTTCCTCAACATCGCCGCAGATCACCTCGACTCTCTGGTCGTGCATCTTCGATGCGGCTATCCGCGCCATTTGAGCCGAAATATCAACGCCGATAACGCGCTCCGCGCCGCGCGCGAGGTAATACGGGAACATAACCCCTGTGCCGCAGGCGACATCAAGCACGACGGAATTTTCTTTCACTCCGGCGGCGTCAAGTATGAAATTTATCTTTTCGTCGCTCTTTATCATGTTGGCGTCCCATTCGGGCGCCATGCGGTCAAAGAACGCGGCAATCTCTTTTTTGTTCATGCGTCAGTCTCCCGAAATTTATGCTCATATGATACCACAAGACCGCGCGATTATCAATATCGGTGTGGGATAAAACTGCCTGCGGAATTGGCGATACGGAGCGGTGATTTTTTGAACGGGTGTCGGCGTGCGAAAACAGATACAGCGACAAATTGGGGGGGTTGCTATGGCTTAAGCGATAGAGAACTCTCAATCTATAAAACAACGCTTTGCACCCCACAATCACTCCCGCAAAATTAAAAAGGACTGCCAAACGGCAGCCCCTCTTGGAAAACTATCAATAATCCGTAACTCTTATCGTCGAGATGATTTCGGCGCCGAGAAGAGTTTCGAGCTTTGTGCGCAGCTCGCGCTCCGAGGCGACGGGGGTGACAAAGGCGAACTCGTCCTCCGGTGCGCCGGCGCGCTTGAGGAGCTTTATCTCGCCGAAAGTCTTCTCCGCCGAGGATATGACCTGCTGCTTTTGCTGAGCGCGCGCCCTGACATAGAGCGCCGTAGGCATGTCGAGATAGTCGGAGACATAGCCCTCTTCGCTGTCCGCCCAGCCGAAGAACTTCTGCTTGTTCTCGTGGCGTGCGCAGTCGATAACGTCGCCGACAACCGCGCTCGCGGTGGGCAGCTTGCCCGCGCCTCTGCCGTAGAATACGACATCGCCTATCGCGTCGCCGCGCACGAGAATTGCGTTGAAAACATCGTCAACGCTCGCAAGCTGGCTGTGGTGATCGACGAATGCGGGGCTGACTATCGCATAGATGTGCTTGCCGTCCTCGCTCTTGCGCGCTCTGCCGAGAAGCTTTATAACTCCGCCCCAGTCCTTGGCGTATTCGACGTCCTCGAGCGTTATCTCGGTTATGCCCTCGGTGTGAACCTGGTCGGGATAGACATGCTTGCCGAAGCACAGGGACGCGAGAATGCATACCTTGCGGCAGGCGTCGAAGCCGAGAATGTCCGCCGAGGGGTCGCGCTCGGCATAGCCGTTGTCCTGCGCGAGCTTGAGCGCGTCTTCAAACGCCATGCCGTCGTTTATCATGCGGGTGAGAATAAAGTTCGTCGTGCCGTTGAGAATGCCCGCAAATTCGTTTATCTCGTTTGCGGCGAGGCACTGGCTTATCGGTCTGATTATCGGTATTCCGCCGCCGACCGACGCTTCAAAGAGGAAATTCACATTGTGCTCTGCGGCGTATCCGAGCAGCTCGCAGCCCTTCGCCGCGACAAGCTCTTTGTTCGAGGTCACAACGCTCTTGCCCGCCTTGAGGCAGGCGGAGACGAACTCATACGCGGGATGAAGTCCGCCCATTGTCTCGACAACGACCTTTACCTCGGGGTCGTTGAGAATAATATTAAAATCTTTTATAAAAAGCTTCTCATTCGGGTCGCCCGGAAAATCCTTGCGGTCGAGAATATATTTTATCTCAAGCTCCGACTGCGTGCTCTTGCGCACGATGCTGTCGTGATTTTTGTTGATGACCTCGGCAACGCCGCTTCCGACAACGCCGTAGCCCATTATCGCTATATACATGATAACTGTCTCCCCACTGTCATTGATTTTTATTATTTTATCACAAACAGCCCCGGCGATAAAGACCCAAAAGGAAAACTTTCTTACATTTTTATGAAGTATTTTTCAAACTCATTGAGTTTTAAGATAAAATAGTATAATATATATAATAAATTATGCTGTTTTGTCATTGGACGCAGGAAGAAAAACGGTTGAAAGAAGAGGTGCAGAAAATGTCCCCTGCCACTGTGGAAAAGAGAAGAGCCGTACTTATCAATGTCGCATATATCGTGCTCGTGCTCGGCGCGTTTTATCTGTTCATGAAATATGCTTTCTGGACAGTCGCTCCGTTTGTGTTCGCTTTTTTAATTGCCGCCGCGCTCCAGCGCCCGACAAACTTTCTCTCGAAGAAAACCCATATCAAAAAGGGAATCGTCTCCGTTATCGCGGTGCTGCTGATAATCGCGCTGCTGATAACAATAGTTGCCTTGACCGGCGCAAGGGTCGTGGCAGAGGTAAAGGGCCTCGCTTCGACTCTCGGCGAATGGCTCAAGAAAGTGCCCGATTATGTAAAAAGCTGGGAGGCTTCGCTCTATCGCTTCGCCGAGCGTCTGCCAGACGGACTTCAAAGCTCAGCCGAGGATGCGATAAAATCATTCTCGGACAAGCTCCTGCTATCATCAGAAGAGCGTGCGGCTCAGCGCGCGCAGGGTGGCGAACAGAACTCCAATATCAATCTTTTGTCTATCCTCAAGACTCCGCTCAGCGGCGTCTGGTCAACCGCGAAACAGATTCCGAGTATTTTGGTCGGCGTGCTCCTGTTTATTATCGCCGCCTGCTTTATGACCGCCGGATATGACGGCATAGCCGGCTTCATCAAGAATCAGCTGACCCCGCAGAAGCGCAGAACGCTCTCGAAAACTAAACAAATCGTGTTCTCGTCCATGGGCAAGCTCGTCAAGTCCTATGCGCTGATAATGCTTATAACTTTTGCCGAGATGTCGATAGGTCTTAGCGTGCTGAAAGTCATCGGCGTGTACAAGAGCGGATATATATTTATTATCGCAATCATAACCGCAATAGTCGATATCCTGCCCGTGCTCGGCACAGGTACTGTCGTTATCCCGTGGGCGGTGTTCTCGCTGATAAACGGCAGCTACGGACTCGGAATCGGACTCATTGTCATATATGCCTGCATAACGGTCATACGCCAGATAATCGAGCCGAAGATAGTCGCGAGCAACCTCGGCATCCCGCCGATAGTCAGCATCATGGGCATGTATATCGGACTCCAGCTCTTCGGCTTCATCGGAATATTTATTATGCCGATAGTCATAACCGTGCTCAAGGTGCTCAACGACGACGGCGTTATCCATATCTGGCGCAGCTCGAAGAAATCTGTTGAGGCGGACGCCGCGGCAGTCCAGCCGGAGGATGTTTCAGCCGAAGAGGAGAATCAGGAGACCGACGGCGAGCCGAAAGAGTAATTTGTTGACTTTTGGGCTTCTTGTGTTATAATTGAACTGTAGTACAAAATTGTTCACAAGCACAATTCGGATTTTATCGTGAAAGGACGGTTTTCATGGATATTTTACAGGCAAAAAAAGAAGTTATCGCAGCCGGTCTGCGCCTTGTCGAAAAGGGACTCATCGCGAGAACATGGGGCAATGTCAGCTGCCGCGTTGACGAGAACAGCTTCGTCATCACCCCGAGCGGAAAGCCATATGAGGGACTGACCCCCGACGATATCGTCGAGGTCAAGATCGACACCCTGAGCTACGAGGGCAATGTCAAGCCCTCCTCCGAAAAGGGCGTTCATGCCGAGGTCTACAAGGCTCATCCCGAGGCGGGCTTTGTTATTCACACCCATCAGAAGTTCGCTTCCATTATAAGCGCGACCATGCAGGGCATCCCGACGCTCAGCGAAAAAGGCCGCAAGGTTATAGGCGACAAGGTTCTGCTCGGCGCATACGGTCTGCCCGGCACGAAGAAGCTCAAAAAGGGCGTCGCCGCCGCAGTTGCCGCCGACATGGACAGCAAGGCTGTTATCATGGCGCACCACGGCGCTGTCTGCTACGGCAAGGACAGCGAGGAGGCGTTCAATGTCGCCGCCACGCTCGAGCGCGAGAGCGCGCTTTATGTTCTCGACCTTTTTGGCAGAAAGTTCGGAGAAAAAATTGCCGATCTGAGCGAAATGTGTGTTTCCTGGGCACAAAAGCACGGAAAAACTATTGTAAAACATGACGAAACCTGTTATAATAACTCGTATAGAGACGCAATCGGAAAGATAGTATTCTATGCTGCAGGCGACAAGGAGCACACCGTCACCGTCGATCCCGCAACCTCAGCGGTCAGCGGCGAGGGAGAGATTCCGACAGCCGAGCTTCACCGCGCCATATATGAAGCGCGCGACGATATCAATGCTATTCTTTATTCCCAGGCTCCCGAGGTGCTCGCAGTTGCCGCCATGGGCAAGACCGTCAGGCCGCAGCTTGACGACAGCGCCCAGATAATCGGCACGAGCCTCAAATGCGCCAAGAACTCACCCAAGAAGGTAGTCAGAGCGCTCAAGGGTCGCCACTGCGTTCTCGTCAAGGACGGCGGCGCGCTCTGCTGCGGCTCGAATGAGAGCAACGCAGGTGCGGTCGAGATGATCGCAGAAAAGAGCTGTCTTACCTACATAGGCTCCGGCCTCTTCGGTAAGTGCAAGCTGATAAATCCCATCGAGTGCCTGCTCATGAGAGTTATCTATCTCAAGAAATACTCGAAGCAGGCGGAATAAATCAGACACCTACCATCTTCTTGCCCCCGTTTTATACAAAGAAAATCCCGACCTTAACCGGTCGGGATTTTCTTTATCCGTATGTGCAAAAAAATTAACAGATAACCAATACAAGCCGATTCTGAATCGTTTTTATAATAGAGGGGGTGAAGATATGCCCAAAAACAACATCAATTATTTAATTGTAAAAACAGCTCACGGAGATAATGAGGCTTTTGAGGCACTTTACAAAGAAATGAGAAAGCCTGTGTATTATTATGTGTTGCATTTTTGCGGTAATCATTCGATTGCCGAAGATGTTATGCAGGATACATTTATCACAGTCTGGAGCAAAAGCAGTTCGTTTATTCCGCAAGGAGACGGTCGTTCATGGATACTGTCTATTGCCAAGAATAAAACTTTAGATATCTTAAAGAAAAGTAATCGAACCTGTTCGTTAGATTATATCGGCGATGTCGGCGGAGAGGACGGCAAGTTGAACCTCTTTGAAAATAAAACAGTATTAGATGACCTGCTGCGGACATTGGATAACAAGGAACTGGACATTGTTGTTTTAAGACATATTGTCGGGCTGACCCTCACCGAAATCGCAAAAGAAAAGGACATGAAAAAGGGAACGGTTTTTTGGATGTATAACCGTGCTGTCAAAAAACTGCGTCTCGAATCGGAAAGGATGGGTCTGTTATGAAAAAAAACATATATAAGCTTTTAGACGAAGCCACAGAACAGTATGTGCCGGATAATTTTGATTCTATTATGGATGAAATCGAAAAAATGCCGACCGCTGAAACCCCTGGCGTGTATTCGTTTACAGAAAAACGCTCGGCAGCCAAGCATTGGAAATATGCTGTTGCGGCAGCTTGTCTTTGCGCCGTGATTGCCGCGGGAGCAATCGTAACCGTCAAAACTCAATATCATACTTTATTCCCCGGAGGGGCGGAGGACTCCGAAAGGAATTCATATAATAATTCAGCTTTGACAGGAGAAATCCTTTGGAATAAGGGGACAATATTAGGCGATATCCGTCTGGCGGGAGAATTTCGTGCCGTATCAGAAAAAGAGTGGAAATCTGTTTTTTCCGTAAACTTTCCAACGGAAGGCAAAACCGAATATTTTTTTGTTTATAAAATTGACAAGGAGCAGGGAATAACGGACACGGTAATGCTCGGGTATGCTTCTGTGGAGGGAGACAACGGCAGCAGTTACTCTGTATATGTGTCCGAAGGAGGCTTAAAGTTATCTTCGGTTTTTGTAGACACCTCGTCGCTCAAAAAGTCAAAAATAGAGAATAAAAGTGTTTTTTTCGGAACCGAAAACGGCAGCTGTCAATGGGCGGCGTTTGACAAGAGCGGTTACGGCATTATTGTCAAGATGTACGGGTTCACGGAGAAACAGGCAGTTGAGTTGGCGGATAAATTTATAAAGTAAGTCTAAACAGGTCGTCATTAAAGGCTGTGCTGAAAGTATATGCGAAAATGCCTCCGTAAACAGCACCGTTCTTTTAATATGCCTCTTTCCAAAAAAATAACCACCGTCCGCGACGGTGGTTATTGCTTTAGCTGCCGATATGTTTTTCTATGAATCTTTCAACCCTGCTCCAATATAATTCCGGGTTTACAGAGGACGAGAGCGCGTGACCCGCTCCCTCGACGGTCAGGCTTTCCTTTTCGCACGCCGCCGCCGAGAACAACTCGCCAAGCATTTTATAGGGCACCAGCTCATCCTCCGTGCCGTGGATGAACAGGGTGGGAATATCGCTCTTTTTGACCTGCTCGAGTGCGCTCGCCTGCTTAAAATCATAGCCGTCGCGGAGCTTCGAGAGGGCTGAGGCGGCGTTGAGCACCGGGAACCACGGGATATGTATCATTTCGGCCCCCCAGATGAACTCATCCCACTCTGAGGTGTAGCCGCAGTCCGCGATAACGGCCTTGACGTTTTCAGGCAGCGTCTCGCCCGATGCCATGAGCACCGTCGCCGCGCCCATGGATACGCCGTGCAGGATTATCCGCGCGTCGGGATCCCACGAGAGAATGAGCTTTATCCACTCGATAACGTCCATGCGCTCCGGCCAGCCCATGCCGATTTTAGTCCCCTCGCTTTCGCCGTGGGCGCGCGCATCGACCGCGAGAACATTGAAACCGAGAGAGTGAAACTTATGAACAAAGCCCGCCATATGCCTGGCCTTGCTTGTATATCCGTGGCAGACGAGAACATAATCAGAGCCGGGATTTTCGAACTTTCTTCCGTGCAGCCGCAGAGAGTCGGACATAATAAATACGTCCTCGCCGTGCTCGTCGTACCATTCCCGGATTTCCGGCGTGCCCGTGAGTCCGCTGTATTTTGCGCTCGACTCCTCGCCGTCGGACTTGCTTGCCATCTTCTGAATGAGGTTGTTGAGCTTGCTCATATGTATGGGCGATTTCGTGTTTATCGAGAAATTATATAAAATCTCCGCCGAAGCCGCGGTCAGAGCGGTCAGCCCGCCGAGAGTTCCGAGGACGGCGCCCGCTGTTTTTCTGCTGTTCATAAACTTCCTCCTGCTTTTTTCAAGATTATAGCATAACCGCAAATGCCGTTTCAAGCATCTCTGCGTTTTTTATATAAAATCATCGGCGCAAAAAAATAAAACTTTGACAATTACTGCCTTTGAAAAATACGGCAAAAGCTGATATAATTTTTTCATCGTGTAGCCAAGGCGTAAATCCGGATGGGTTTGCGCCTTTTATTTTTTTTGCAAAGGAGACAACCATGAAAAATAACGATCAGACCTTTCTCGGGCAGGAGAAGCTCGGCAGACTCATGGGTAAATATTCCGTGCCCTGCGTCATTTCTCTGCTCGTCGCGGCGCTCTATAACATCGTCGACCAGATATTCATCGCGAACGCCGCATATCTCGGCTCGGACGGCAACGCCGCAAACACCGTAGTCTTTCCGCTGACGGTTATAGCCCTCGCGATAGCCGTTATGATAGGCGACGGATGCTGCGCGTTTGTGAGTATATCCCTCGGCGCGGACAGGCGCGAGGACGCGCACAGGGGAGTCGGCAACGCGGTAGTGCTCTCCGCTGCGGGCGGTATAGTGCTGTGCATATTATATCTGATTTTTTCGGATGAGTTTATCGCCATGTTCGGCGGCACGGTCAACGAAAAGACATTCGCGTTCGCGAAAGAATATTTCTTCTGGATAGCCCTGAGCATTCCCGTCTATGTTTTCGGCCAGGCGATGAACCCGGTCATCCGCTCGGACGGAAGTCCCCGCTTTGCGATGGTCTCCACGGTCGCGGGCGCGGTGGTCAATGTTATTCTTGACCCAATATTTATTTTCGTGTTCAAATGGGGCATGATGGGTGCGGCGGTCGCCACGGTGCTCGGCCAGCTGCTCACGGCGGTGATGGCGATATATTATCTGTTTCATATGCGCTCGGTGAAGCTCGAAAGAGAGTCGTTCAGGCTTTGCGGCGGCGTGATAAAAAGATTCATTCCGCTGGGCATTTGCAGCTTCCTGGCGCAGATATCCCTCGTCGCGGCGATGGCGGCGACGAATAATATGATCAGAAAGTACGGCGCGCTCGACCCGGTTTTCGGGCTCGCTGAATATGCGCAGATACCCATGGCTGTGGTCGGAATAGTGATGAAATTCTTCCAGATAATTATGTCAGTGTGCATCGGTATGGCGGCGGGATGTATTCCTATCGTCGGCTACAACATGGGCGCGGAGAAATACGGCCGCGTGCGCGGGCTGTTCACCCGTCTATTGATATGCGAGGCGGCAGCGGGTGCGATAGCCCTGCTTATAGTCGAGCTGTTCCCGACCGGGCTTATAGCTATCTTCGGCGCTGCGAACGAGAGTGCGTATTATACCGAGTTCGCGGTGAAATGCTTCAGAATATATCTGTGCATGATGCCGCTCGCCTGCGTCAACAAGGCGGCGTTCATCTTCCTGCAGGCGATGGGTAAGGCGGTCGCTTCGACCGCGCTGTCGATGATAAGGGAGATAGTCTTCGGCGTCGGACTGGTGCTCGTGCTCCCGCTTGTGTGGGAGCTGGACGGAGTGATAATTTCAATGCCTGCGGCGGATATCCTCGCGTTTATTGCATCGGCGATAGTGATAATCTACACCTACCGCACGCTGAAAAAAGACGAGAGCAAGAAACTCGCTTAAACAAAAAGTCCCGGAAGTAAAATCCTCCGGGGCTTTCTTGTTGTTTGATAATTTAGATTACAGGCAAAATCAAAGCACAAGAATATTTTTTAACTTTCTTTGTATGGGTCGTCGAGGTCGCCGACCTCTACAAAAAATCATCTGTCCGCTTTTTTGCCCGCGTAAAAATAAATTTTGCTTTTGGTTGTGGCGCAGTTTTACGCCATGTTTTCCAGCGCATTCATAAACTTCGGGTTGCTGGGAATGAACATGTAGTTGAGGAACAGAACCTCGTCTATCGAGTTCGTCTTGACGAAATCGGCGAGCTTGACGGTCAGCTGGCGCGGGTCGAGGACATATATTGTTTTATAATTCGCGCAGAGCCACGGCACAAAGGCGTTCGCGTAGCTCTCTTTGATAACAACGATGCTCTTGTCGCTCTGTGCATCGGTCGTTATCTTGACAACGCCGTGGTCTCCGCCGACAAAGGCTAAGTATTTGTTCGACGAAGTCGTTTCGGTGTTGATGACTTTGATGCTGTAGCTGTTGCTCATCGCGGCGTCGGTGTCCGAGGCTATAGCCGTTGTGTTGACGGGCGGAATGAAATATTCGACATAGTCGGGGTCGTTCGAGAGCGCGGTGCTCTTCGTGTCTTTGTAGAAAAGCCCGAGGAACGGCGAGAGCTTGCCGGTCTGGAGAGTATTTTTGTCAACGGGCGTGAATCCTGCGACTTTGGCGAAGGTTCGATAGGCGTAGTACGCGCCGAGGGTGGTCCAGTGGTGGTCGCTTCTGAAATAGAGATATTCGTCCGTGTGCGCCGCCATCTCGGCATAGGCGTTGACGGGCGTTATGTCCTTTAACTGCTCGTAGATGTAGCACATGCCCTCGTACTGCGACTTCGACACGCCGGTGTTATATTTGCTCGGGGCGTAGAACTCAATGGCGGTCGGCGCCATGAGGCAGTAAGCTTTTGTGTCCGGCATCTCCGCCTTGAGGCGGTTGAGTGCGTCGGCATAGTTTTTCATGTTTTTATACGCGTTGCCGTAGGGCTCCATGACGCGGTTGCCGATTTCGATGAGCGAAGTGCCGCTGTAGGTCTTGATCTTCACATCGTCGGAGACCGAGACGGCGTTTTTCGGCTTGACGAGACTGCCGTCCTCGTTCGTCTGAGGCTCGGTGGTCCGCTCCTCGGTCGTCTGCTCTCCCGCAGGCTCGGAAGAGTCGCCCTGAGTGTCCTTGTTCGCGCATCCCGCAAACGACAGCAGCATCGCCGCCGCCAGAACGGCTGCAAAAATTCTCTTGAGTTTCATGGAATACCTCCCTTGAAAGTTTTTCCCGTCTATATAATAGCACACTTTTTATAAAAAATGTGCGGATTTTGATTTTTCGATTCGCAAAGTGAAAAAATCCCGGCGTGAAGCCGGGATAGAAATAAGCCGCTTTAAAACATGGTCAATGACATGTATTGCTTTGTGTCCTCAAATGTCATGAGTGGTGCATGTGAGCGGTATTCATAAACAGTCATGCTGGGGTCTGCAGAAATCTTTTCTCCGTTTGTCATAAGCGTGGTCTGCGTTACCGTTACTCGATTTTTTTCATATTTATATGACAGCTTGAAAACTTCCTCCAACTTGAGCTTATCTTTGCTTTCTCCTGAATAGTTGGATATTTTAACTGGATTGCCATATTGGTCATTCTGTCTGACGGAGCGGAAAACATATGGCTCAGCATCCTCGTGAGTGTATTTTACAATGCAGTTGTTTTTGTCATATTCCATGGTGTTGCATGCGCGAAATGCGCCTTTTTCGTCATAATATTCCTGCTTTATTAAATTGCCCCTGCTGTCATACTCGTCTTTTTCAACTGGAACCCAGCTGCCGTTTGAACTGCGGAGTTTCCTTTGAATCATGTTGTTGTGCGAATCATATTCCATCTGCAAATATGTAAAATTGGAAGCGTCTCCGAAAATTTCCTGGGAGGATATTATATTTCCGTTTTTATCATAAGTGAGCGTTACTTTTTGAAACACAGTTGTTTCTCCGGATGTCTCTTGGTGAAGCTCCGCAAATTCCGTTAATCTACCGGAGCTGTCGTATGAATATGTGTACTTGTATATAACTCCGTCATCGAAATGACGTTCTTTCTCAATAACGCGCTTCTGGGAGTCATATTTATAAACAAAATACGCCTGACCCGATACTTTATCGCGGCATGATTTCACGGTTCCGTCGCTGTTGTATTTAAAATTCTCCGAATAAAACTGGGCTTCTCCTTTGTCATCACGGTAACGGGTGCCGGTCAGATTTCCGATTTTATCATAGAAATATTCGTCTCTTATGACATATTTTCCGTTTACATAATCGCCCTCTGAAATCGGAACTCAGTTGTTCCATTCGTTGCTGCCGAATGATTCCATATCAAGGTCGAGAAAATAATATGGCGTATTTGTGCGCGGATTCATTTTGACAGATTTCGTTGATGCTTTTTGAGTTTCTGCCGCTTCGCTTGTAGGTTCTGTATCGGCTCCGCTTTCCGTCTCCGACGCTTGGGCGCCGGCAGCCTCTGCCGAGGTTGAAGTCGAATTGTCTTTCTTCTCTCCCTTGCATCCCGCGAAGGAAGCCAGCGCGAGAAAAGCGAGGATAGCCGCAATGGTTCTTTTAATATTCATTTTTCGCCCTCCTTTTTATTCGCATATATCATAACATATTTTTCTAAAATATGCTTTATATGCGTGCGGTACGAACCGTCTGTTTTCGGGTACGAAGTAAAAAATATATAAAAAAGCTTCCGAAATTTTTCCGGAAGCCGTTGAATAAGATATTTATTTTGCAATCTCGCAGGTCTCTGCGTTGATTATATGCTGGAATACCGCGATGTGGGACGAGGAGATGAACTTGTCGATATGCATCGAGCCGAAGAACCAGTGCTTGTATTCGCACGCGGCGCCGAGCTCCTCGAAATACGTATTGAGTCCCGTTACGCGCACGGGCTCCTTGTCCTTGAGCCTGAGGAAACCTTTTATCTTCATCGGCGGCTCGTGGGTGATTATAATATCAACTTTGTTGCCGAGCTTCTTGAGATTCTGCGCGCCCTCGGTCAGCTCCGCTTCGGTGGGTATCTCGTCGCCCGACCAGGAGTTGAGATCAGAGCGGATATCTATATCCGGGCTCTCGCCGCCGCCCATGGCAAAGACGCTCACGCCGTCGAAATCATAAGTCTGGCCGCGCATGAGATGATAGAGGTTGCCGGTGATATGATGGACTTTTCCGCCCTTGAACTCCGAGACCTCGTAGCTCCTGAGTCTTTCGAAATTCTCGTGCGTGCCGTCGATAAAGCAGACGTTGTATTTGAGCTTGCCTATCTTTTTGAGCAGCTTCTCTTCGTTCTTCGAGCCGTCCCAGATGAATCCGAAATCGCCGCAGATGAAGAGCGTATCGCCCTTTTTCAGTTTTTTGAGCGCGGAAGATGTGAATCGCTCGTAATCTCCGTGGGTGTCTCCCGTAACATAAAGCATGATTTTTAATCCCCCTGATAAACAAAATCCGTTTTATTACTTTATTTTACAGCCTGAAACTGGTATAATCAATTAGTGTCAGGACAAAGTTGTCTTCTATCGTTTATATATATAATACAACATTCGGCGGTGACTGTCTATGAAAAAACTCATAAAAATTTTATTTTGTTTTATTCTTATCGCGTCGGTGCTCTGCACCATGCCTGCCTACGCTAATTATAACGCGGTATACGAGAAAAGTTTGACAGACAGCGGAGATAATCCTATTTATGCCCAGATTTATCTGCTCGTCAATCTCGACAACGACACGGTCATTTTTGAAAAAGATGCGGACAAGCAGGCGGCTCCCGCCTCGCTGACTAAAATAATGACCGCCACCGTCGTGCTCGAAAACTGCAAGGATCTCGATGAAGAAGTCGAGGCGAGCTACGAGGCCATCCACCTGCTCGACGGCACGGGCAGCTCGATAGTCGGACTTGAGCCGGGCGAAAAAATGAGCATAAAGAATCTGCTATACTGCCTGCTCGTGCGAAGCGGCAACGACGCGGCGAATGTCCTCGCGATGCATGTCGGCGGCTCTATCGACGGCTTTGTCAAGATGATGAACGACAAGGCGGCGGCCCTCGGCTGCAAGAATACGCACTTTGCGAATGTCCACGGACTCGACGACCCGAACCACTACACCACCGCGCGCGACCTGATGACGATAACAAAGCACGCGCTGACCCTGCCTTATTTCTCGGAGATAACTTCGACTACAATATATAAAGTCCCCGCCACAAACAAGAGCGAGGAGCGCACCCTGCGCAACACGAATAATCTTATGAACAAGGCGTATGCCGATTATTATTCGCCCTACGCCGTGGGTATCAAGACCGGATCGACCGACAACGCCGGACGCTGCGTCATATCAAAGGGCACAGGCAACGGCTACAATTATCTGTGCGTGATAATGAACGCGCCGATGCAGAATATCGACGACGATGAGCCGCTCGAAAACTGCGCGTTTGTCGACTGCCGCAGGATGTTCAACTGGGTGTTCAAGCACATTGAATTGAAGTCGATAGCGAGCCCGACTCAGATAATAACCGAAGTTCCGCTCAAACTCTCATTCAGAACCGATCATATTTCGCTCGTTCCGGGCGAAGAAGTGCTGGCTCTCGTCCCGACGGGGGCTGACGCCGGAAGCGTACTTATCGAGCCCGTGCCCGAGACCGTGCCGAAGAGTGTTGACGCGCCGGTCAAAAAAGGTCAGGAGATATGCGAGGCTCGCGTGCTCTATGCCGGCGAGGAGATAGCGCGGATAAAGCTTGTCGCGTCTGAGGATGTGTCGAGAAATGTTCTGCTGTTCATAGGCGCAACGATAAAGAAAGTCGCTTCGAGCACTATATTCAAAATTATCGCATCGATAGTCGCCGTTCTCGTTGTCGGCTATATTGCGCTGTTTGTCTACGAAAACTATAAGCGTCGCCAGAGGCGCAAGCTCAAACTCGTCAATCCCGGAGTCAAAGGCAATGAATATACTGAGAAAAAGGGCAGAAAGAAGAAATAATTCCGCTTTTGTGACGCATGAGGAGTGATGTCATGAGTGAGCAGCCTAAAAAGAAATGGCTATCGACATCGATAATTGTCTGCATAATCTGCGCGGGCATTCTGGCCGCGGCGACGGCGCTGGCAATAAAATCTGTTGTAAAAACTCAGCAGGAAGAGGAATCCCGCCAACAGAGCATGGTCGACGCGAGCGAGTCGATGCTCGCGGCGTCGAACGACGAGGAGACCAGGCTGTTGAATGCGGTTACGGATGTCTGTAAAAAGCACAATATCGCGGCGCATGTCAAGCTCAATAAGAATGTTCACGAGCCCTACAGCCGTAAGTACAGCTTTGAAGAGTCGACCGAAGACCCGATAAAATATGAGATAGACATATCTTTGCAGATAGACCCGCCCGAAAAAATAAAAGACTGGACGAAGTTTTACTATTTTCTCGACGAGCTTGAAAGTGTTCAGCCTGCTTACCCGTTTATCGAACTTTCGGTAAAGCCGTATTATATCGGCGAGTATGTGTCCGGCTCGGGACAATCCTACGAGCTGTCATATGAATTTTACATCAGCAGACAGGGTTTGATTTCTGTCAGCGACGACAGAGAGAGCCACTATATCGGGCTGAAAACGGACAATGGGCTAACCCCGCTATCCGAAATATTGCCATATGAGGGAATGCCGGAGTCGCTGATAAATTCAACAAAGCTCGGCAAGGCGACCTGCGTTGATACCGATCCGCTCAGGTATTCAAAGTTCTATAATCAGACGGTTGCCCGCCGCGAAGGGTATCATCAATATTATTGGAAAATACAGTATTACGCAGAGCGATTTAAATATTCCGACTCGCTGTATGCATATTATTCGGTAGATGTGAGAAACGGCGCCGTGGAAAGCGTGTGGCATTACCCGGAATATGAGACCGTGCCGAAGCAGACTTCATCTTCCGGTGGTTCATCCTCCGGCGGCTCGTACAGACCCTCCGGCAACCGCCCGGTGACTACCACGAAAAAAGCCTACTATGACGACGATCCGTATAACGCCCGCGACTTCAATGACCCCGAGGACTTTTACGACTATTATTACGACGACTTCGAGGACTACGAAGAGGCGTATGACTATTTCTATGAACATAATCCGGATTGATATCAGAGAGTGAATATAACAAAAATCCTACCCGCGCAGCAGCATCGGGTAGGATTTTTTTGTTGAAACATTTCGAGTCAGGGCACGAAATGAATTGGGGGCGGACTATCGCTTGAGCTATGGCAAAGCAAGTGACTCAAGTGACTTCTATAATCGGGCTTTCAATAGCTGTGACATACAAGACATAAATGATAGATTTGCGTTAAATCTGCGGGCGGATGATATCCGCCCTACATGATTGTGCCAATTTGTAATATTTAATGCATAATTGATAACATACACAATAAGATAAATTCCGATTTGTCTTTCGTCCACATCTTTGACCCGAAAGACATACATTATATAATATATAATATATGCTATTCAAATCTTGTAAAAGTCTTTGTACCAGCGGGCGAAGCTGCGAAGCCCGGTTCTGAGATCTGTCGAGGGCTTGTAGCCGTAGTCGCGCTCGAGCGGAGTCGTGTCCGCGTATGTCACGGGGACATCGCCCGGCTGCATCGGGACGAGCTGCTTGTGTGCTTCAAAGTCGTAATCGTTTGGCAGAACTCCCGCGGCGATAAGCTCCTGCTGGAGAATGTCGACGAAGTCGAGCAGGTTTTCGGGGCTCTGGTTGCCTATATTGTAGACCGCATACGGCGGAACGGGCAGACCGTCTTCGCCGTCTTTGCGCTCAGGCGCGCCCTGCATGACGCGCACGACGCCCTCAACTATATCATTGATATATGTGAAGTCGCGCTTGCAGTTGCCGTAGTTGAAAATGCGGATCGTTTCGCCGCGAAGAAGCTTGTCGGTGAAGCCGAAATACGCCATGTCCGGGCGGCCTGCGGGTCCGTAGACCGTGAAGAAGCGAAGTCCCGTCGAGGGGATATTATAGAGCTTCGAATAGGCGTGAGCCATCAGCTCGTCGGACTTTTTCGTTGCGGCGTAGAGGCTTACGGGGTTGTCGACTTTGTCGTCGGTGCTGTAGGGCACCTTTTTGTTGCTGCCGTAGACCGACGAGCTCGAAGCATATACAAGATGCTCGACAGGTGTCGCACCGTCGTCATATGAGTGGCGGCAGGCTTCGAGGATATTATAAAAGCCTATAAGATTCGATTCGATATAGGCGTCGGGATTTGTTATAGAATAGCGCACCCCCGCCTGCGCCGCGAGGTTGACAACTATCTGCGGCGAGTATTCGCGGAAAATTTCGCTCACTTTGTCCTTGTCCGCGAGGTTAGCTTTGATAAAAATAAAATTTTCGTGTTTTTGAAGCTTTTCGAGCCGCGACTCTTTCAGGCGAATGTCATAGTAGTCGTTGACGCTGTCGAAGCCGATGACGCGGATATCTTCGAAGTCCGAGAGCAGACGCTCCGAGAGAAAAGAGCCGATGAATCCTGCCGCGCCCGTCACGAGCACGGTCTTGCCGCTTAAATCAATTTTTGTCTTGACTGATTTTTCCTGCATATCCGCTTATCCTTTCAGAAAGGGGCTGTCGCATTTTCAGCGCAGCCCCTGCTACCCTGCAACACCTAAAACTTTACAAATATTGCGTCGTCTGATTGCGTTTAACTGCGTCTTCATCCTTGTTCAACACAATTATACTTGCAACCGGATGTAAACTTTTAGATGCTACAGGGTAGTATATTTATCTTTTGAATTTTTCCAGTATTACGCTGAAAGCCACTATCGCGGCCTGAACTATGACCGCCGTCAGGGGCGACACAAACGCGAACGCCTTCAGTGCGACGCAGAGTATCGCGCCCGCCGCCACGACTGCCTGCACGATAAGGGCGAACACTGCCCAGCGCGAAGCGAAGTTCGCGAGCCTGCCGCACGCCGCGATGCTCTTGAAATAAGATCTGGCGGAGCCGTCGTGCATGACCTTTGCGGGGGCTGAATCAACAACGCTGTCGCGGTATGCGCTGAATATGCGCGCGCCGTGGGAGAGCGTCATTTTGATATCTTTCTGCGCTATGCCGAAGCGGGCGGCGATGAGCTCGTCGGTCACATTCGGGTCGTCCGTGCGGACGACAAGGCTGAAGCCGTTGTCCGCCATCTCGTTTATCGAATCCTTGAGCGATGCGTCCTCGGCGTAGTTGAAAACGAACATCGCCGCGACCTGCGAGTCGATGGCTATGTAGAGAATCTTGCGCCCGTTGCGCTTTACCTTGTCCTCCTCGGACTTGAGCGGCACTTCAATATTGTGGTGCGTGAGCAGGTTGCGGTTGCCGAGCAGCACGCGCTGATTATATATTGTGGCTGAAAGACCGAGCCTGTCTTCGTATATCATGTCGCGCACGGGCGGCAGAAGCTCGGTTGAGCCGCCGATAATGCGGTTGAAAACATCTGTGAGCGGACCGCCGGATTTGAGCACGATAGCGACTGCGTAGAGCAGAACATCGTCTATGCGCACGGTGTGGAAGTCCTTCATTCCGTGCATCTCGCACGCCGCGCGGTCGAAGAGATCGGCGCTGTCAACGGAGGCGGCGACCGCTTCCGAGCATTCGAGAGCCGCATCGTAGC
>OJAW01000477.1_pt1 | contig 28367 bp, 25 predicted proteins | sample 1589151 | NCBI WGS metagenome assembly OJAW01 (sample SAMN03283290) | human gut metagenome | biome: human-associated habitat; material: feces | host: Homo sapiens | place: Peru | collected 2012
CCATCTCCAACCCCAAACCACATTTCCACTGCAAACATAGTAACTTTTGGTTTGTGCATTGCTTTCGCTGAAAATCATCATGTTCTCATCCTTGGCAGAGTTTCCTATTTGCTTCACTTGTTACAACGTTGTTTTCTTTCATTTGCACGACTCCTTCTATTCCGGGAAGTTTTAAAAAAATGCAACATTATTATAATCAATAAGATTATTACATGGATAGATGTAAATAATACCAAATAAAACCACCACGTAAAAGCAGCTCCACCAGCCCCTTTATAGGTCATTAAGTAGTACAAAGGAATTGAATAAACAACAAATACAAGAGCATTTATTGAACATTTTTTGTGATTAATAAAAAACCATTCTATTAGTAGTAAAATTATGCATATTAAAGAAATAGCATATACGATTATATTATCATTCATGTTTTAACTTGTTGGTTAAATTAAAATCCTAAGAATCTATAAATGAAAAAGTTTCACAATTTGCAGATTTTTAGTAAATTAGCAAACCAAAGGGACGGTTCTTTTGGTTTGTCTTTGGTCTGATTTTTTTCCATCCTTTGCTAATTAGAAACCAAAAGAACCGTCCCTTTGGTTTGTGATTAGATTCCCATCATTTTGAGATAGTCTGATAACGTTCCCATACCTACAGACTTCCTATATTCGTCAACTTTCTCAGGATTCTCCAGCTTGTAAAGATGCCATTTGCCGTCCTTGTCTTTTTCCAACTGGGTGCCATATCGCTGTGGACGACCTTCAAAAAGGCAGATACGGTCTTCCATCATCGCCACATTCTCACGAGGAATATCGCCTCTCTCTGCCGCCTTTTGGAACAATGGCAGATATTTCCTTTGCATCTCGGCAGATGAATGCTGAACAACAAGCCAATAAGCACTACATGCATCACCAACCTTGTCCTTACCGACAAATCCACGTGAATCAAGGATTTTAAAAATCTTCTGTTGGTTGACACTGTCAATCGTAGCCATTACGGAAAAAATGGAATCTATCTTTGCCTTGTCTTGTGGCTGCTGTCTTGATGTCATCCTCCATTCCTGTCGAATGGATTGGTCATCCTTTGCTATTTCGAGCAGTTGATTGCGGAGAGGAATATCGTAGTTGGCTTCTTTCCTTGTCTGACGCTCATGCATCGCATTCATGATTTCATTCCATCGCACATCATCATGAATAGGGAGCAGATCTTTGTCTGCTTCTATGTTCTGACTATACCATTCAGGTTCAGCTTTCATTCTCTCCTCAAGAAACCAGAACGCAGCATCATTATGACCTGCCAGTGAAGCCGCACATGCAGCATTATAGAGATGCTGGCCGCGAACGTAGTTCTTAAAATCAAATGCATAGGTGAAGTATCGCTCAGCTTCTTGATAATTCTGCTGCATGTAGCATGAATCAGCTTTTGATATTAGACTAATGTACTTCCGACTTTCCTCCACATCAGGTAAAGTGCCAGACTGCATCACTCTGATGCTCTTGTTCTTGAAATCCTCCAAAGATATAGCTACAGCCTGCATATTATGCATATTAGTTACATCCCAATGATAAACACCACTCTCTGGCCATTTCTTAGATTCTGTCTGCATGACATACATTATTCCCAGTATTGTCTTACCAGCCTTATTTATTCTGTCAACACAAACAAGTCGGTGTTGTCTTTTATTGAAATATAGATTTCGCCAAATGTTTTCAACATCATTCTTAGGTAGCTTCCACAAAGTTGTCCTGGCTACAGTCAACAATCCATCTTTGCTGATTTCATAATCAGGAACCTCACAACTGTTCACTCCTTCAAATGCATACATATTATCATCAACAGCGCGTAAACCATTCACAGGAAATGGTACATCCTTGGTTATTGCCCTAATGTATTTTGTGTATTCAGTCTGATTTTTTGTAGAGCATGATATCATAAGCACAACTGCTCCCAATATAAAAATACTTTTCTTCATTTTATCTGTCATATTTTTCTTCATTTTTTTCCAAAATCACAAATTGTGACTTTGTACATTATTATTGTTAACAGCATGCAAAGGTAGTGCTTTTAGTCTTTAAGCCGCTATTGCACAAACCCTTTCTTTGAAAAAACGTAAAATCAATAGTATTATTGCGATGATTGTACTATTATTAATCGCTTCACTCGTTGTACGGTACTTACCCTTTTACCGCTCAACTTCGCCACAAACCAAAGGTACGGTTCTTTTGGTTTGTAATTAGTAAAGGAAAGAAAAAAACACAAGCCAAAAGAACCATCCCTTTGGTTTGTCGGTGGGCATAAAAGGGGGTGGTTCATTGGCTGAAGGTGTATGGATTGGTTTTATTAGAGGTGGGGGGAATTTTGGGGAATTTGGAAAATAATGGGGGGATGGGGTTTTGCTTGCGAGAAATAAAGGTGTATTTTTGGAGAAAAAGGTGTGTGTTTGGAGAAAAAGGTGTATTTTTGTAGGTTAATAACTGTACAAAATCGAGAAAATGGACTTTCGCACCACTATACACATTGCCGACAATATGGGCATTATGCATCATAGCGACCGCTTTATGATGCTTGGCTCGTGCTTTAGCGACAATATAGGCGGTAAATTGCACCAAGCCATGATTGATGTGAATGTGAATCCTTTTGGCACGCTCTATAATCCGATGAGCATTGCCTCGAGTGTGAATCGCATCATCGACGCGGTGCCGGAGCGGGGTATCGACCTGTTTCAGGGCAGCGGTGTGTGGAACAGTTACAATTTCCACTCTCGCTACTCGCTTGCCGACAAGGAAGCCACGCTCACGCTGATGAATGAGCAGATTGCGAAGGCGCATGAGCATCTGAAGTCGTGCCACACGCTTGTGGTGACGCTGGGTACTGCCGTGGTGTATCGCCTGAAGGAGACGAACCTGGTGGTGGCTAACTGCCATAAGGTGCCGCAGCATAATTTCACGCGCCGCATGGCGAGTGTAGATGAAATCACCGAGGCACTTTCCGCCATGGTGGAGCGGCTGCACGAGTTCAATCCGCAGTTGCGCATTCTGTTTACGGTTAGCCCTATCCGTCACATTGCCGACGGACTGGAGGTGAACTCGCTGAGCAAGGCCACGCTGCGAGTGGCTGTTGCCAATGTGAACCGTGTGTATCGCGACTTCACCGCTTATTTCCCTGCCTACGAGATAGTGATGGACGACTTGCGCGACTATCGCTTCTATGCCGCCGACATGGTACACCCCAGCGATGTGGCTATCGGCTACATTTGGCAGAGTTTTCAGGCGGCGTATTTTGACGATGCCTCCACGCAAGCCATCGCCCGATGCGAGCGTGTGATGAAGCGCCTCACTCATCGCCCCATGACGGCAAACCGTGAAATAGTGGAGCGATTCTACGCCGACACCAAAGCCGTGGTGACGAACTTGGTGAAGGAATATCCGTATATTGCAAATATTAAAGAAATCAACGATTTAATTTCTGAATGATGAAGTACTCAATCGTAGAGATAGCCGACATTCTGGGTGTTGACTACCACAGTATCAGCAACGAGGAAGCCACCGTGAGCCAACTGCTCACCGACTCTCGCTCGCTCAATAACCCCGAAGAAACCATATTCTTCGCAATTAAGACTGCCAACAACGACGGCCATAACTATATCGCACCCCTGTATCAGAAGGGCGTGAGAAACTTTGTGGTGAACCGCATCGACAATGTGATGCGTGAGATGCGCGACGCCAACTTCCTGGTGGTGGCCGACACGCTCGAAGCGCTTCAGACTTTGGCAACGAGCCATCGCCGCCGCTTCAACATTCCTGTGATTGGCATCACCGGTAGCCGTGGCAAAACCACCGTGAAGGAATGGCTCAACCAACTGCTGAGCGACGACTACAAGATTGTGCGCTCGCCACGCAGTTACAATTCGCAAATCGGTGTGCCACTCTCGCTCTGGGACATCGACACCAACACCACGCTCGCCATTATCGAAGCCGGCATTTCCACCACCGGCGAAATGGACAACCTGCAAGCCATGATTCGCCCCACCATTGGCGTAATCACCAACATCGGCAGCGAGCATAACGACGGCTTCGCCTCGATGGACGAGAAGGCGCAGGAGAAGGCAAAGATTCTGAACAGTTGCGAGAGCATCGTGTATTGCGCCGACGACCCATTGGTCACCGCCACCATTCGCCCACTGCTTGAGGTGGATGTGGCGCACGAATATGCGTGGTCCACTACCGACGCGTCACGCTCCGTGCTGGTGACTAATGTGGAAAAAGACACCAAAGAAAGCCGCATCACCTACAAATACGAAGGTGAGGCGCACACCATCACCGTTCCGTTTACTGCCGACCGTGATTTGGAGAATGTGGTCACTTGCCTTGTGGTGATGATAGTGCTGGGCGTGAAGCAAGATGTGATAGCGCAGCGCATGACCACCCTCACCCCTGTGGGCACTCGCATCAATGTGATAGAGGGCGTGAACAACTGCACCGTGATAGCCGACGGCTACACCAGCGACTACAATTCGCTCACCCCCGCGCTCGACTTTATGATTCGCCGCAGCAACCCTGCCCAGTCCAACACCGTGATTTTGAGCGACCTGATGCCAGAGGCATTCAGTGCCGATGAACTTTATATCCGTGTGAGCGAGTTGCTCAAGAGCAAGCATATCAAGCACTTGATAGGCATAGGTCCCGACATGTGCCGCTACGGACGCTACTTCTCCAGCATCAACGCACAGTTCTACGCAAGCGTGGCAGAATTTCTCGACAAGAAATCGACTGGCGACTTCGAAGACGAGACCATATTGGTGAAAGGCGCACCCGAATTTGAGTTTGAGCAAATTCTCAACCTGCTCGAAGCAAAGCAGCACCAAACCGTGGAAGAGGTTGACCTCAATGCTCTGGCGCACAACTTCAAATTTTTCCGCTCGTTCCTCAAACCCGAAACTAAGGCTGTGGGCATGGTGAAGGCAAGCGGCTACGGCGCAGGTAGCTACGAAATAGCCAAAACGCTGCAAGATGCCGGTTGCGATTATCTGGCTGTGGCAGTGCAAGATGAGGGCGTGGACTTGCGCAAGGCAGGTATCACCATGCCGATTATCGTGCTCAACCCATCGGTGGTGAACTACAAGGCAATGTTTACACACCACCTTGAACCAGAGGTTTACAGCATAGAAGAATGCAGCGAACTCATCAAAGAGGGTGCGAAATACGGTGCGCACGAATTTCCTGTGCACATCAAACTCGACACCGGTATGCACCGCCTCGGTTTCACCAAGGAGCAGATCCCAGCGCTTATCAAACTGCTCAAGAGCCAAAGCGTAATCAAGCCAGCCTCCATGTTCTCGCACCTGTGCGTGGCTGACGAGCCAGCGCAAGATGCCTACACCATGCAGCAATTCGCATATTTTGAAGAATGTACGGCAATGATTCAAGCCGAATTCAGCCACTACATTATCCGCCATATCCTCAACACCACAGGCATTGTCCGCTTCCCCGACAAGCAGTACGAAATGGTGCGCATAGGCATCGGACTGTATGGCATCAAAACGATGTTCGACCACTCGGAAGACGCCCTAAAGCCAGTGTCGTCGCTCCATTCGGTGGTTATCTCCATCAAGGAGTGGCCTGAAGGCACCACCATCGGCTACGGTCGCCACGGTGTGCTTCACCGCCCATCGCGCATCGCCACCGTCACCATCGGCTATGCCGACGGCTTCGACCGCCACTTCGGCAACGGCCACACCAGCATGTGGATGAACGGCACACTCTGCCCGACCGTGGGCAACGTGTGTATGGACGCTGTGATGATTGATGTGACCGACGCACAATGCGAAGTGGGCGACATCGTGGAAATTTTTGGCGAGCACATTCCTGTGGAAGCCCTGAGCGAAGTGCGTGGCACCATTCCTTACGAAATTCTCACCAGCGTCTCGCCACGAGTGAAACGTGTGTATTATCGCGAATAATTTACTATTCTATATATCAAAAACATGAAAGTCAGAAACTTATTTTTCACAGTAGCCGCTTTGAGTGCCATTTGCACCCAAGCAGCCACTTTTGAATGTGGTGGCCTCTACTACGCCACCACCGGTGCCAACACTGTGGCTGTGGCACGTGTGCCAGCCGAAAAGGCTACCAACAATCCCTACAAGGGCGTTTACATCATTCCAGAGCAGGTGTTCTACGACGGTGCCAACTATCAGGTGACCGCCATCGCCGACAGTGCCTTCTTCCAGTCTAAAGCCACCGAGGTGCAGGTGCCAAACACCGTCACCACTATCGGCGAGTGCGCTTTTGCCTATGCTACCGACCTTGCCAACATCACGCTGCCGCTGCATCTGAAAGATGTGTCGAAAATGCTGCTTGCTGGCACTAATGTGGTGAATGTGGCTGTGCCAGAGGGCGTGAAAACCATTGGTTGGGGCGCGTTCCAGTCTTGCCCAATGCTCCACACCATGCTTCTGCCATCTACCACCAAGAGAATCGACGCTTACGGCTACAACAACTGCCACAACCTTTTCGAAATCTACTGTGCCGCTCCCACCGCTCCCGAAGCCAGTGGATGGGCTATCTTTATCGGCCTCAGTGGCATTGACGTGATTGTGCCCGACGACGATGCCGTGGCAAAGTATGCCGCCAATGCTGTTTGGGGTGATGAAAACACTTTCACACTCTACCCAAGCGAGGAGGTATCAATCAGTATGACTGGCGAAGTGGAGAAATACAACGACCACTATATGCGTTTTGCTTTGGGCAACAACTTGGCATACAAAATCTATAAGGGCGACGAACTGATTGCCCTCACCGCTGCCGACTTCTATTATGTGCCTATCACAGCCGAGGGAGCAGAATACTACATCGTGCCTACAAATATGATGAACGATGCCGAAGCCACCAAGGTGGTGATTGCACCGTCGGCTGTGAAGAATGTGACCGATGACCGCGATTTGCCTACGGTTTACGGTCGCGACGGTTCTATCTATATCCACGGCAATACCCATGGCGAGATGGTGACCGTGTTCGACATGTACGGTCGCCTTTGCTTCCGCCGTGCCACCAATGGCGATGAAGTGATCACGCTCGACCGTGGCATCTATGTGGTGCTGGTGGGCAATCACCCAACCAAAGTGCGCTTATGATTACAGCCGACGACGAGAAATATATGCGAATGGCGCTTCGTGAGGCTGAAGCCGCCATGCAGGCCGACGAGGTGCCCATCGGCGCGGTGATTGTGTGCCGTGGGCGCGTCATAGCCCGTGGGCATAACCTTACTGAAACCCTCACCGATGTCACCGCCCATGCCGAAATGCAAGCCATCACATCGGCGGCTTCGTTTCTCGGCGGTAAATACCTCACCGACTGCACGCTATATGTGACTGTGGAGCCTTGCCTGATGTGCGCTGGCGCATTGGGATGGAGCCAGATTTCTCGTATCGTGTATGGCTGTGCCGACCCCAAACGCGGCTACCACACATTCTGCCAAAAGCCCTTCCACAAAAAGACGCTGGTGGAAGGCGGTGTGCTCACCGAAGAATGTGCAGCCCTGATGACCGATTTCTTCTCCAAAAAAAGATAAGAGAGAAGTTAGAAATTAGATTTTTAGAAGTTAAGGAGTTAAGAAGTTAAAGAAGTTAAGACGATAGTTCCGATAGTTCTGAGTGCTCCGATTTCTCCCCACGCCCCCTAAAAAACTTTACAATATGAAAAGAAAATTATTTGCGTATTTATTTGTGCTGTTTGCTGGAGCAATGACTTTGGCGTGCGCACAGCAGAACGTAGCCACCCAAGTGAAGGTGGTGAACGTGCAAACCGACACCGTGGAAGTGATGAGCCAGAAGATGAACCGTGGCATCAAGGCGGTGGTGGTGTTGCCAAATCAGCATTTCGACAATCCCACCGACAGTTTCCCCACTGTGTATGTGCTTCACGGCGCATGGGGCAGTTATCGCGACTGGCCCACAAAGAAAAATATGGAAGCAATTGCTACTAAATATGGCGTGGTGATTGTGTGCCCCGACGGTCAAGACAGTTGGTATTTTGATTCGCCTATCGACCCGAAATTCCAGTTCGAAACCTTCATCAGCAAAGAGTTGGTGGAATATGTGGATTCGCACTATCGCACTTTCCGCAACCCGAAGATGCGTGCCATCACCGGTTTGAGTATGGGTGGACATGGTGCGCTTTGGAACGCATTCCGTCACCCCGACGTGTTTGGCTCATGCGGCAGTATGAGCGGCGGTGTTGACATCACCAAATTCCCCAATAAGTGGAAAATAGACCTGCGCATCGGCAAATACGAAACCAACAAGCAGGCATGGGCAGAGCACGCCGTAATCAACCTTGTGCCATCGCTCAAAGCAGGGCAGAACATCATCATCGACGATGGTTATTCCGACTTCTTCTATGAGGTGAACTGCAATTTACACAAAGCGCTGCTCGATGCAAAAATCCCCCACGATTTCACCATTCGCCCAGGCGCCCACACATGGGAATACTGGACCAATGCCATCGACTATCAGATGCTCTTCTTCGCAAAAGCCTTCGCTAAATAATCGGCATAAAGCATAGATATTGGCATTTTGCCATTCCGAAAACTTAAAAATAGGGATTTTCTTTATTGGAAATCTCTATTTTTTGTATATCTTTGCGAAAGACCGCTGTAACAAAAATCCTATGCACTGGTGTGGCATACATAGGATTACAGGTCCAATGCCATCTACTATCAGATGATTCACCAAACAAATAGTATAAAACAAAACACTTAACAAAACTTTTACATCATGAATAGAAAACTATTACTACAAATCATCTGCTTTGCTTGCGTGATTAGTTCATTCGCCCAAGGCAAACTTCTCCATTCGTCGCAATATGTGGTTAACTCATGCTGGGCTGTCACATTTGGGCAAATCAACTATTACCCAGTTACTCCAAAAGTGTACGATGTCAAGATTTATGAAGACTGTCTGTATATGGGGAATGCGAAATTCCCTTTCATCGGCAAAAATTCACGAGACAATACCCGCATCTACAAAGTGAGTGAAAATGTGAATTATGTTGTAGGTGAAAACTATTCTTTAGAGGAATTGGCAGCACTCAACATATTGGGAACTACAACATATATGCACACATGCTATCAACAATCTGCTGTTGTTCCCCAAAACAGCGGCACTTCGGTAGGAGGTAATTATTACGACAAAAGTTCTGGCAACAGTAATAACTCCAATCAACCAACTTCTGTGAGTTGCCACAATTGCAACGGAACAGGACGTTGTGGAATGGCATATTATAAAGGGTACTGTCACGGAAGTGGTCATTGTCAATATTGCAGCGGTGGCATCATCTACGCTTATGGTGTAAAAACTGTGTGTCAAAATTGTATGCCAAACGCACCAGGCAAATGCCATTACTGCAATGGCACAGGTCAATGCCAAACTTGCAACGGCACAGGTCGCATCATGCGATAATGCCTATTATTTTAAAGTAGCGAAACATTTAGAGTTCTATTTGCAAAAGTCATTTTTGTAAACTGAACTCTAAATAGCTTCTTTGTTTTGTGCCTAACCGAAGTAAAAGCCGCTTATTCTACTTTCTTCATTTGAGTCAATAGCTGTTTAGCGTCCTTGTGTCCTTGACTTGCTGCTTTATTAAGCCAGTAAAAAGAGGAATCCAAATCTACTGAACACCCGAAACCATTACGATAACATAGTGCCAAATTATATTGTGCGTCGGCATATCCTTGGTTTGCCGCCTTTAGATACCATCCAAGAGCCTCCTTTGGGTCTTTCTGGCATCCAACTCCCCAAACATAGCACAAAGCCAGATTATACTGCGCCAACATATACCCTTGTTCTGCCGACTTTTTTACCCACATAAAAGCGGAATCAAGACTCTTTTCACAGCCATAGCCATCTTTATAGCACAACGATAAATTGAATTGTGCGTCGGCAAGACCTTGTGCGGCCGATTTTTCGAACCAGTAGAATGCTGAATTAGGACTACTTACACACCCAAATCCTTTTCTATAGCACTGTGCTAAATTAAACTGTGCGTCGGCTACGCCTTGTACAGCCGATTTCTCATACCAAAAGAAAGCAGAATCAGCATTTGCCGCACATCCTATACCATTTTTATAAAAAAAGGCTACATTATACTGCGCCTCGGCATCGCCACCTTGAGCAGCCATATTATACCATTTAAACGCATTCTCGACATTCTTTTCACATCCTATCCCTTTTTCATAAAGTATGCCTAACCTATTTTTAGCCATATTCATTCCTTTTTCCGCCGCCAATTTACACAACGAAAAAGCAAGTTCTTGATTACGAATGCACCCATGTCCTTTCTCGTAGCAAATCGACAATGCATATATTGCTGGATAATAGCCTTTTTTGGCAGAACCATCAAACCATTTAAAAGCAGATTCATAGTCCACATTACAGCCATAACCATAATAATAGCACAACGCCAAATCATATTGAGCCTCCACGTTTCCTTGGTTGGCACTGTTCAGCAACTCCGTAGAGAAAGAGATTTTCGCGAAAGCCATTTGGACTGTAATGGTCACGAGAATGATAAGAGAAAGCAAACGTGTCATAATTCCATCCATTTTAAAAAACACACAATAGCAGGATTCTTCCTTATTACCTGCGCTCTACAAAGATACTAAAAAACGGCATTACCACACAGGAGAAATGAAAAACAGCAAATTGCCAATAAATTTTCACACTTCTGAAAATTTTCATTTGAATTATCATTGTTTTTTACTTATCTTTGCGAAAGTAATTATCATTTTGCCAAATTCTCAAAAACTTTTGTGCATGGAAAATAATCGCCCTAAAATTCTCATCATCTACACTGGTGGCACTATCGGCATGATAGAGAATCCGGTGACACGCACTTTGCTCCCATTCGATTTCTCGCATTTGATGGAAAATGTGCCTAAAGTGAAGTTGCTCGACTACGACATCGATAACATTCAGTTTAATCCGCCAATCGATAGCAGCAACATGAATCCTACGCACTGGCGTGATATTGCACAAGCCATTGAATGCAACTACGATAAGTATGATGGATTTGTGGTGCTTCATGGCACCGACACGATGGCGTTTACGGCTTCGGCGCTGAGTTTTATGCTGGAGAATTTGAGTAAGCCTGTGATTATCACTGGCTCGCAACTTCCTATCGGCGAGGTGCGCACCGATGGCGAGGAAAACCTGATCACCGCCCTGCAAGTGGCTGCGGCCACCGATAAGGCTGGCAATGCTATGGTGCAGGAGGTGGCAATCCTCTTCGAGAACTATCTGTGGCGCGGAAATAGAAGCACGAAGATGAGTGCCGACAATTTCAACGCGTTCCGAAGCAATAATTATCCTGAACTGGCAACGATAGGATTGGGAATCCAGTTCCATGAGGAGGCTCTGTATCGTCTGCCGTCGAAGCGTCCGCTGAAGGTGCGCTATGCGATGGACCCTAATGTGATGTTTATTGAACTTAACCCAGGCATGACTCCCGAAACGCTTGAATACCTGCTTCGCACACCAAAAATCAAGGGCATAGTGCTGAAAACCTACGGCGCAGGCAACAGCCCAAGCGAGCCATGGTTCACGCAACTCATCAGCGATGCCAATCAGCGTGGTATCGTCATTCTCAATGTCACTCAGTGTGTGAATGGTGGAGTGAAGCCGCTTTACGAAACGGGCAACTGTCTGAGCAAGGCTGGTGCCGTGAGTGGTTACGACATCACCAGCGAGGCGGCTATCACCAAGTTGATGTATCTGTTCGGCCTCGGTTTGCCACCCGAAACGGTGAAAACTTATCTTCAGAGCGCCATTTGCGGCGAAGTGACTATTTCATAGCCACGCTGCTGCTCATTCGGTGCATGTCGTAGCGGTAGCGCAGGTAGTAGAATATGCCGGCAAGGGTAAGGCCAATCGGGAAGCCGAGCCAAATGCCATGAATGCCCAAGCCAGCTTTGAAGCCGAGGCAGTAGGAGCAGGGAATTGCCACCAGATAGTAACTGATAAATGCGCAATACATGATGGGCTTCACGTCCTGTATGCCTCTGAGCACGCAGGAATAGCATAGTTGCAAACCGTCGCCAAACTGGTATGCGAAGAGCAGGAAGAACAGCGACACTGCAATCGATGCCACCTCAGTCGAATCGGTGAAAATGCCGGCGGCAGGGAATCGGAATATGTAGAGCAGCGCGGAAAGCGTGGCAGATATGGTCAGCATCATCAAGAAACCCTTCTTGGTGTATTTTCGCACGCCATCGAAGTCCTTTTTGCCGTAGGAGTTGCTCACGAGAATGGAAACGGCAAACGAAAGTCCCTGAAGCAGCAAGAAGAATAGCAGCGATATGGTGGTCACCACTTGGTGGGCGGCAAGTTCCACCACGCCCAGCCAACCAATCATAATGGCTGAGAATGAGAAAGTGGAGGCTTCAAGTCCGTTCTGTATAGCCACTGGGTAGCCGAGGCTGAAAATGTGCTTCATTCTGCCTTTCGACAAATGCGATGCCTTAAACGCAGCCACATGCTGGCTGAATTTCTTTCCTTTAAACACATAGAGCGCAAACATGCCGAGCATCAAGGCTCGTGCCAGCAGCGTGCTGAGGCCTGCGCCGTTCAGTCCCAATTCTGGGAAACCGAGTTTGCCGTAAATCAGCACCCAGTTGCCGAATATGTTGACCACATTGCCGATAATCAAAAACACCATCGACACCACTGGTTGGCGCATACCGTCGGTAAACTGCTTGAGCACGTTGAAGCCCAACTGGAAAAACGACGAAATGCCGATGATGATAAAATAAGGGCGTATAAGAGGCAGAAGTTCAGGTGCTTGACCGAAACGGTCGAGAAAGCAATAGATGACCGACAGCACCACAAGGCTCACAAGCCCGATAGCGCCATTCACCAAAATGCCATTCTTCATGGTGGAGCCGATGCTTTTCACATCGTTCACACCATTAAAAGCGCCAATCATAGGAGTCAAACCAGTGGAGAAGCCCAACCCCATCAGAATAATCAGGTTCAGCACATTATTCACAAACGACGCAGCCGCCAATTCATCAACATTGTGCCACCCAATCATGATGTTGTCGGCAAAGGCAACGATAATCACGCAAGCCTGCCCCAACATGATAGGCACCCCAATCTTCAATATCTCTTTAATCTGCTTCATATTTACCAGTCAAGCGAAATGACTGCAAAGGTACGCAACAAACTCTACAAATCCCCAAAAATCCCCCAACATTTTCACCCCACCCGTTAAAAACGAGGTAAAAATCAAACATTTAGCGCAAAATTATTCGTTATTTTCATAAAAATCGTTTATTTTTGCAGTTATAAATATCATTATTGTGATATTATATGCTGTAAAATAATGCTAAATAGTAATATACTGATAGATATATAAGAATATGGTTGACCTTTACGAATATACAACCCCAGAACTTGTGCGCAGGTTGGGCGAACGGTTTAAGGATTACCGAATGCGGTGCAACCTTACCCAAAAGGAGGTTGCGGAGCGTTCGGGCATAGGCTTGACCACCATTCATAAATTTGAGAATGGTTCTGCTGGCAATATCTCATTATCCACTTTCATCCTTTTGCTGAAAGTGGTGGGGCAAATCAATGCGCTTGACGATGTGTTGCCTGAATTGCCGGAATCGCCATACCTGATGCGCAAAAACGAGAAAAAAGTACAAAGAATCCGTCACTCAAAAAAGTAATGAACTATGGTGAAAACATTGATAGTGATGCTATGGGGCGAGGAAATAGGTCGCTTAGCATGGGACGAAAAACGCAGATTGTCGTATTTCACCTATAATCCAGCGTTTTTGAAGAAGGGAATTGATGTTTCCCCTCTCGTTGCGCCAGTAGATGGCGTAAGGGCTTTGATTCCAGTTTGGGGTGAAGATGCCAAGATATATCAGAAGTTGCCAGCATTTGTTGCCGACTCGCTCCCTGACGCTTGGGGCAATCAACTTTTTGAGTTGTGGCGACAACAAAACCACATTTCCAATGCCGACATCACTCCATTAGACAAACTCTCGTTCATCGGCAAGCGAGGAATGGGGGCGTTGGAGTTTTTGCCTGAAGTTGCCCAGTCTAGAGGAAAGACGGAGAAAATTGATATAAAATCTTTGTCGGATTTGGCAGATCGCATATTTGTAGAGCGAGAGAATGCTTGCATCATGCCTGAAGAGTCGATCACTATGCAATCGTTGCTCACTGTGGGAACTTCCGCTGGCGGCAGGCAGCCCAAAGCCATTGTGGCTATCAATAATGCCACAGGCGAGGTGCGAAGCGGACAAATTGCAGGTTTGAAGGATTACGAGTATTACATTTTGAAGTTTGGTAATTCGCGATATAGTTCTGCTGAACTGGAAATGACATACTATGAGATGGCGATAAATGCAGGAATCACTATGATGCCGTCGAGGCTTTATGAGGTGGAAGGTAATAAAAATTTCATCACTCAGCGCTTTGACCGTGATGGTGAAAGAAAACTCCACACGCAGACGCTTGCTGCAATCAGTCCTGGTACCAACAGTTATGAGGGACTGCTGGAGGTGTGTCGCAAATTGCATCTTCCCGAAGTCGACAGCCAAGAGGTGTATCGTCGCATGGTATTCAATATCCTTTCCAACAACACCGACGACCATATAAAGAACTTCTCTTTCGTGATGAACGAGAGGGGCGAGTGGCGAATTTCTCCAGCCTACGATCTTACCTACGTTGTGGATGCTGGTGGCTATCTGCCCGACATCGACCATTGTATGTATATTCGTGCCAAACTTCGTGACATCACGCTCGACGATGCCTTGCAGTTTGCCAAAGACAATGGCATTCGTCGGCCAAATGCAATCATTCAAGCAGTGGCGCGTTCGCTGAAAGATTTTGGAGTCATAGCTCGGAAAAATGGAGTGCAGGAGCGTTGGCTACACGCTGTGGAAGCGACTATCAATCGCCACCTTGCTTCATGGGGATTTGCTGAAAAGGAAGATGGAAAAGTTGAGTTTGAAATTGGAGAAAAAAGGTATTCAGCCGTCCGTGTAGAGCAAACCTACAAAGGCAACTTCCATTTATATGCCACCACCGACGGAAAAGAACGCAAATTCGTGATTGGCAAAAACAAACCAGAATATGCCCAGATACAATCAGTTGGTCCCGCAAATCTCACAACCGAAATGCTTCGCCAAATGGTGGAAAAATATTTGTAAGCCTTTTTATGCGAATTGGGGAGGATTTTGTATTTTTGTGGGGAAGTAATATAATTTTTTGAAATGATGACGAAAGATGATTTGTCAGAATGGTGGTCAGGTTTGGCCATCTCTGAAAAGGAGAGGATTGCCTCTAAGGTTGCGTCGAAGAGGGCAGGGAAAGCGAAGAAGGTGACTTATCCCGAATGTACGGTGGTGTGGAACTCGCTCGACCAGGAGCTGCAGGAGAAGGTGTATGCGCATTGCACCGACGACCACGGCTTGCTGCTTGCCGAATACAAGGCAGGCGACACCTACAGTTTTTAAAATGCCCTCTACACACTGCGCCACAATACGGTGCACTCCACGAATTGACTCTAAACAGTTCGTGTGGGTGGGTGTGTGATTTTAAAATTGGTGATTTCATTCGTGTGGTGGGCTTCGTTAGTTCTGAAAAAATATTCGTAACTTTGTGGAATATTTACGACGAAAGAAATTAATGGATAAGAAAATGATAAACGTTGCCATCGATGGAACTTCTTCGAGTGGCAAAAGCACAATGGCAAAAGCACTTGCCAAAAGCGTGGGTTACACTTATATCGACACTGGCGCCATGTATCGCAGCGTGGCTCTCTTTTGCTTGCGTCACGGTTTGATTACTGATGGCAAGGTGGATGTGGAGCGACTGCTTCCCATGTTGCCCGACATCAACATCAGTTTCAAGATTGAGGACGGCAAGCAAATCACCTATCTCAACGGTGAGAATGTGGAGAATGAGATTCGTGGCCTGGAGGTGTCGAACAATGTGAGCCTTGTGGCTGCCATTGCTGAAGTGCGCCACGCCATGGTGCGCCTCCAGCAGGAGATGGGCAAGAACAAGGGCGTGGTGATGGACGGCCGCGACATTGGCACTGTGGTGCTTCCCGATGCCGAAATCAAACTCTATGTGACCACCAGTCCTGAAATTCGTGCCAAACGCCGCTTCGACGAGATGCGCGCCAAGGGCGACACCAGCGTTACGCTCGACGACATCATCGCCAACGTGAAGATGCGCGACCACCTCGACACCACACGCAAGGAAAGTCCGCTTCGCAAAGCCGACGATGCAGTGGAGGTGGACAGCGGTAAATTCGCTACGGCTGAAGAACAAATAGCATGGGCGGTTGACTATTTCCACCAATTCATGCAAGGAAAATAATTATTTAGAAGTTAAGGAGTTAAAGAAGTTAAAGAAGTTAAGACGATACTATTGTCGTTTGGCGAAATCTTCTTAGCCTGTTAGACTTTTTTAAAATCTGTGAGATCCGTGAGATCTGTGTGAGGAGAAATAATATGGCTATTATCGAAATTGACCAGTATTCGGGATTTTGCTTTGGCGTGACACGCGCCATCAATATGGCAGAGGAGCAGTTGGCAGACACAGGCCACCTCTACTGCCTGGGCGACATTGTGCACAATAGCAACGAGGTGGAGCGCCTCAAGCAAGAGGGGTTGGAGACCATCACCCATGAGCAACTGAAGGAACTCCACGATGTGAATGTGCTCCTTCGTGCGCATGGCGAACCGCCCGAAACCTACGAAATAGCCCGACGCAACAATATAAAAATCATTGATGCCACTTGCCCTGTGGTGCTCAAACTTCAGCAACGCATCAAGCACACCTATAATGACGAACCCAACGAACCGCAAATTGTGATTTACGGTAAGCGTGGTCACGCCGAGGTGAACGGACTGGTGGGGCAGACTTCGGGCAAGGCACTCGTGATTGAGAGTGTCAACGAAATCGATAAGATAGACTTTAGCCGCAACGTGTATCTCTACAGCCAAACCACCAAAAGTGTGCAGGAACTGAAGAAGATTATCGAGGCGGTGAAGCAGCGAATGACTGGCGGGGCAGAACTGAAGAGTTACGACACCATTTGCCGCTCGGTGGCTAACCGCATACCGCAAATCCGTGAGTTTGCCACCCGCCACGACCTTATCCTTTTCGTGTGTGGCAGCAAAAGCAGCAACGGCAAGATTCTTTTCGGAGAATGTCTTGATGCCAACCCCAACTCGCATTTGGTGAGCAACGAATCGGAAATCAATCCCCAATGGCTTGTCGGCAAGAAGTCGATAGGTATTTGCGGTGCCACTTCCACCCCTATGTGGCTTATGAACAGTGTGAAATCGGCAATAGAGCGGATAGTTTGTAACGAAGAATAAAGATTATGACCAAGCGCACCTATATCATTATCATTGCTTTGCTTGTGGCTCTCGACGTCGCTACGGGCTTCTGGTATATTGTGAACCATATCAATACCGACGGCAAAAGCGACTTGTTTGACCGTAGAAGCGAGTTGATTGCCGCTGCCGACACCATTGCCGACATCTTCGTGCCCGACAAGTTTGAAGTTAGCGAAAGCAATGCTTACTTTGTGTCGAAGGAACCAGCCAACGACGACGACGCACAGACCTACTACGCCAGTATCAAGCGCATTAAAAGCAAACTCCCAACTGAAATCAACGGAAATAAGAATATAGATGCCATTTTTGCCGCCATCGCCGACAAGGCATTCCCACAAAGCCACTCCAATTATCAAAGCGGCATTCACGCGTTTTTGAAAACACCGGTGTTCAACGCCAGTGGTGTGGACTATAAACCCCTCGACACGGAGCCAACCATCACACAGAAGTACGGCAATGTGCAGGGCGTGAAAATTTATCCCACATTCTCAAGTCGAGGCTATTTGGTGATGGCTATCAGCCTCACATCGTATGACAGCGGTAAAAAGCGTGAGAAAATCTATTATGTGAACTACAACCGTCGCGGACAGTCGGTGCTCTCGTTCAACTCCATTTTCGCCTCAAGCTCCGAAGATGCCTTGCTCACGCTTGTGAATAATAAGATTAAGTCGCTTGCCGACGATGAAGGTATGCCCCTTCACAAGGCCACACGCCTTTCTTCCAACGTGTATGCACGCAAACGCGGTATCTTCTTTGTGTATCAGGCTGGTGAAATAGCCGATGAGAGCGAAGGTATGATTGAGATTTTCCTCTCCTTCAAAGCCCTCCAGAAGCACCTCACTTCCTCATTCCAAGCCCTCGTGAGCGAAAACGGCGACTACCAAGAATACAAGCCCATCACCTTCAAGTAAGGCTAAATCCATCCCATCCCCATCCATTCCACCTTCATTGCCTGTCAACCGCTATAGCGGATAGATATGTGGTGGGGGGATTGGTTAGAGGACGAACCAGGTGCTGGTGTCGTAGCGGGGGAGGGCGTAGAGCTGCACGTCGCAGTTGGCTTGGTCGGGAGCGTAACTGGCGTCGCCCACTGTTGCGCCTTTTGCTTCGAGTGCGGAGCGTGTTTCGTGTAGGGCAATCTCTGGGGTGTTGTTGTCGTTGCTCAGGTGGTTGAGGAACACGAATTTCAATTCCGGATTCCACATATCAGCCACAAATTGTGCCGTCACCTTATTGTCGAGGTGTCCTTTGTCACCTTCCACGCGCGCCTTCAGATATGCAGGGTAGGAGCCTGCGGCGAGCATAGCGTGGTCGTAGTTGCTCTCAATCATCAAATATTGCGCTTGGCGCATGTAGAAGTCGGCGCGAGAGGTGATTTCTCCTTGGTCGGGCGAAATCACAAACTTGCGTCCGCCGCCCTCAATCATAAAACCGCTACAGTCCTCACTGTCGTGCGACTGCTTGAAAGCCGTAATCTTCATTCCTGCCAAAGTGAAAGGGATTTCGTGATAAATGGCTTTGTGATATTCCTTGATGCGGTTAGAGATGCTGTGCTTGCGGAGCATTCCGTTCAGGCAGCGGTTGGTGCACCACACGCAAATTCTCGGATTCTTATACTTGCGCAAAATCTTGTACACATAGCGCACATGGTCGGCATGGTCGTGTGTGAGGACAATGCCTTTTATTTTCCCCATTTTTATGCCATTACGTTCAAGTTCCTTGAACACATGGTCGGGTTCCACACCGCAGTCCACCAATATGCCCTCGTGCTCGTTGCCGATGTAGGCGCAGTTGCCACTTGAGCCGCTGCCAAAACTGGCAAAGTGCATACGCCACTCCTCGTTGCCGCTCGCAGTGGATGGCTTTTCTGCAGGCTTGGCTTGCTGCACAGGCTCAAACTCATCGTCGTCGAAGAATATTGACCCTTGTTGTGGAAGTTTAGTCGTTTTATAGTCGTTCTTGTTGTTCATTTCGTGTAGTGCTCTGTGTGTGTTAGCGTGCCGAATTATTTGTAGAGAAGGAAGATGGTGGGCACCTTGTTCAGGTCGATAGGGTGTTTTCCCCATTCCTTCACTCCTCTGGTGATAATTTGTTCACGTTCGCCTGTAATGTCGGTGGCGATACACAATTTCAAGTTAGCGGGTAGCGATTTCACCATTTCCGCCAGCAGCGAATTGTTGCGATAGGGAGTTTCGATGAAAATTTGAGTTTGATTCTCCTTCACGATGCGCTGCTCCATTTCTTTCAGTTTGCGTGCTCTTGCTCCAGCCTCGATAGGCAGATAGCCAATGAACGCAAAACTCTGTCCATTGAATCCGCTGCCCATCAGCCCCATCAATATGCTCGATGGGCCCACCAGCGGACGCACCTTCAGCCCTTTGCGCTGTGCGATAGCCACCACATCGGCACCGGGGTCGGCAATGGCAGGGCAGCCAGCCTCGCTAATCACACCCATCGGATCGCCTTTTTCCAACGAGTCGAGGTAGGTGCTCACTTGTCGTGGGTCGGTATGGCGGTTGAGCTCGTAGAAAGTGAGACTGTCGATGTCGATTTCCCTGTCGCATTTTTTCAGGAAGCGACGTGCCGAGCGCACATTCTCCACTATAAAGTGCTTGATGTGGCTCACGAGGGCGATATTGGCTTGTGGAAGCACGCAGTTCAGTTCGCCATCGCTCAGTTGCACAGGGATAAGATATAATGCAGTCTCAATCATGATGTGTGATAATAATTATAAAATGCAAAGTTACAAAATTCCATTCACATACCACACCTAAATAATGTCAAAAACGAGCACGCCGACCCCCCTGCTGCCAAAGGGAGGCTGCAGGGGGGATTGAAGCAGGAAGCCGTGGGTGGCTTATTCTGATTTCACGAAGTCGATGATGGCGATGCATGCCACAGCCGTAGTGCCGCAAATCATGCCGGCGAACGTGAGCAGGTCGCGCACGGTGATCACGCTCGTGTCGCGCGAGTGCAGGTACCACAGCCAGCACCCAATCACGCCACCTATCACCATGGCGTAGATAGCCACTTTCAGCCATTTGCTGGAGCGTGGCTTTTCGGGCAGACGGTTGAGCACTCGTGGAGTGAACCACTCGTTTTCGTCGGCTTGGTAGCCGTCTTTTTTTAGCAATTCTGCCAATTTTATGTCGTCGTCGGTTCGTTTCATTGTTTTGCTGATGTTTTTATTGCTGATATTTGATTACTTCACACATTTTCGTCTTGGCACGGTGGATTGCAGATTTTATGGTGCCTTCCGACAGTTGTGTGATTGTGGCGATTTTCTTCAGCGGAAGGTCGTCGATGTAGAAGAGAGTGATTACCGTTCGCTCTACCGGGTTGAGCACTCGCATAGCGGCCTTCACGTCCATTTTCGCTTCGGTGCTGATGCTCGCTTGTGCCGAGGCATCTTGCATAGATTCTGGAATTTTGTCGATATGTTCCTCGTGTCGGCGGCGTTTCTCGCTGTAGAATTCGTTGTAGGCAATGCGGTAGAGCCAAGTGCCAAAGCCCGACAGCCCCTTAAAGGCACGAATGCCAGTGTAGGCCTTGATAAAGGTTTCCTGTGCCAAGTCGTCGGTGAGGTTCTCGTCGCCCATGGTGAGGTTGAGCAGAAATCTGCGCAACTGTGGCTGGTATGCCTCTACGAGTTTGCCAAATGCGCCACGGTTGTCGCCGAAAGCGCATTGTGAAACCAGTTTTATTTCTTCGAGTTTGCTAAGCATTGTGTAGCTCTATGATTGCTTACAGTAGGGTGGGGGAATGATTGATGTTTAAGTTCTTGCCATCGAAACATGCCAAAGGCGAGAGCACTGAAAAAGTAAAAACAACTTTCAGATTGAAAGTTAATAACGGAGAAATAGCCGTTTTACCCTTCTTTTTCTGCCTATCATAGCCTTATTGAGGCGATTTGTGGAAAGAAAAGTTATAAATCGTAAGCATTTTTTCGTTTTGGTCTTTAAAAAACTGGACTTTTTCAGTGCTCTCGCCAAAGGCATGTCCCTACGCTATGGCGTAATCCATTCCCTGATGATTATTTATTGTCGGTGGGAGGAGTGAACACTGGGGGTTGCTCGGTGGCAGGCTTTTGCTCGGCTTGAGGCTGCTGTGGTGCTTGTGGCTGAGGTTGTGGCTGCTGTGGAGCGTAAGGCTGCTGTGGTTGCTGTTGCATTTGCCATTGCCAGTAGTCTTGGTCTTGCTTTTGCTCCTTGTAGATGACGAAGCCCTTGCCCAAGCCCAGGAGCACTACAATCATCGACAGGCATACCATAGGCGATGCACCAGCCGACTCGAAGAACATGGCCGCCATAAGTCCCACGGTCACCAGCACAAAGCTTTTCTTATACGCCATGTAATTCACGCGGTAAGGCATATTGGGCTGCATAGGCGCGTTCATACCTTGCTGGTAGGGTGGCTGTTGAGGCTGTGGCTGTGCTTGTGCTTGTGCTTGTGGTTGAGGCTGTGGCTGTGGTTGCTGTTGTGGAGCATAGTTTCGCCAAGCGTCGGGGCGTTGTGGCACCTGTTTGTAAGTGGGAGTTCCGCCCAGTGATGGAGGCAGAGGATAATTGTTTTCGATAGCCTTCTCTATCACTCTATATTTTGCGCGGCGGTGCAGCAGGTAGAACAAAAGGCTCAAAAACACCACAACCATGATACAAAAGCACATAGAAATAGAAATTTGCTTTACTGTAGAACTCCACATGCTCACCTCTTTGAGTCTTGCGTCGTTATCTAAAGCCATGTAATTGTAGGTTTCATCGTCGTCGGCAGTTTCAGCCTTTTCACTCCAAAGCGTGTCGTTGATAGCCTTACTGATAGTTTTTTTCACCTCACCGTCAGTTACCCTAACGGTGTCGCCATTCATCACAATGGTGGTGGTATCGCCGGAGCGATTGATGTTAGCCTTTCTGGCTTGCGATGGCAGTGCCGCTGCGAGCGTCAGCACCAGAATTAAAAGAATTTTTTTCATATTGAGCGAATTTTAATTGTTCGTGTAAAAATATTCGTTTTTAGCCGCCTTTCTACCAGCGTTCATGTATTAGACGACAAAGATACCCCAAAAGGTTGCATCAAAGATGAAAAAAGTTCTTTTTTTTTGAGTCAACGAGTCAACAGGTCAACGAGTCAACGAGTTTTTTTGGTCAACGAGTTTTTTTGGTCAACGAGTTTTTTGTCAATAAGAAGGCTGAAGGCTATACTATCGTCTTAACTTCTTAACTTCTTAACTCCTTAACTTCCAAAAAATCTATCCACTAATTTCTAACTTCTAATTTCTAACTTCTAAATTTTGCATTATCTTTGTAGTGAAATTACAATACTACTATATTAAAACCTTTTAATACAGAATTATGACAAGAAGACTACTCGCTTTAGCCTTTACGGCTTTTGTGGCTCTGACGCTGTGGGCGCAAGAGGCACAAAAACGCGAAATGCGAACGGTATGGATTGCCACAGTCAGCAACATCGACTGGCCACAAACCCGTGGCACTGGCACCGCCACCATCAACAAACAGAAAAAGCAACTCACCGACATGCTCGACGGTTTTGTAAAAGCCAACATGAACTCGGTGTGCCTGCAAGTGCGCCCTATGGCTGATGCGCTCTACAAATCGAGCTACGAGCCATGGTCGAAGTATCTGACAGGCACTCGTGGTCAAGACCCCGGTTGGGATCCTCTGGCGTTTGCCGTTGAGGAGTGTCACAAGCGCGGTTTGGAAATCAATGCGTGGGTGAATCCCTATCGCTTCAGCAATAGCAGCGGCAACGACTGCACCACCGCCATCGACAAGCAGTTGAAAAATTCGGGCATATTGATGCAGGTGGGCAACCGCATCGTGTTCAACCCTGCGCTGAAAGCCTCGCGCGACCACTTGCTGAAGGTGTGCAAGGAAATGATTCAGAACTACGACATCGACGGCATCATCTTCGACGACTATTTCTACCCAGGCGGCGGCACTCCCGAAGACAGCTCTGCTCCCGACTATCAGCTCTACACCCAAAGCAATTCGGGCATGAGTATCGGCGACTGGCGACGCGCCAACGTGAACCAGATGGTGAAAGACATGTGGGACATGGTGCAAGCCACCAAGCCTTATGTGAAATTCTCGATCGGTCCTGCTGGTGTGGCTGGTCAGCGTTCCACATCTGCCACCAAGCATGGTGTGGTGCCTGTGGATGAATACTGCCGCGCCAGCGACTGGCAGTACACCACCATCTACAGCGACCCTTTGGCGTGGCTCGAAGAGGGCACAATCGACTATATCTCGCCACAGCTCTATTGGAAAACCACCCACGTTACCAACCCATTCGGTCCGCTCACCAACTGGTGGAGCTACATTGCCGAGCATTTCGGCCGTCACCACTATGCGAGCCACAACATCTATTTCATGGCAGAGACCAACACCAAAGCCGACTGGGACGAGATTTTGCAACAAATTCGCTATAGCCGCCAATATAACCGCCAAAACGCCCCTGGCGTGAATTTCTATTCGGCGAAATATATCGACGGCCCCACTTGCAAGGGATTTGCCGACTATCTGAGCCAAACGCTCTTCACACACAAGGCGCTGGAGCCTGCCATGCCTTGGCACAGCAAGACCAACTACAACGCGCCTGCCAACCTCGCCTACAGCGGTGGCACCCTCTCGTGGACGGGCGTGAACAAGAAACTCGTGCGCTATTCGGTGTATGCCGTGCCACTCACTGTCACCCTCGACGAGGCGCAGAGCCAAGCGTTCGACGGCATCAAGAGCGATTATCTGGTGGGCGTGACTTACACCCCAAGTTTCAAGCTCGATGCCTCGCTCCAGTCGGGCTACTGGTATGCCGTGTGTGTGGTCGATGGCTGGAACAATGAGTTTGCCCCAGCGTTCTACAACCTCGCCACCGAATATGCCGACAAGGTGACGCTCGTTTCGCCAATCGCTGGCACAGCAGCCACTTGGAATCAGCAGTTTGCTTGGACGGTTGCCGATGGTGCCACCTATGAGCTTCAGATTTCCGACGATGCCACCTTCGGCAACGTACTCATTCAGCGAAAGCAAATCACCTCCAACACCACCACCATCGACCTTGGCGACCTTGCTTCGGGTCAAACCTACTACTGGCGTGTGGCTACACTCCAGCCCAACCGCTTGGTGATGTGGAGCGATGCTGCCACCTTCAAGGCTCCTGTTCGCACACCTGCCGAGGCTGTTGCGCTCGTCAGCCCAGTCAATGGCGCTTCGTTTGACGCCGACTTCGTGTTTAAGTTCACCCCGGTCACCGCCCACAGTTTCAAACTGCAAGTGTCGAAAACCGCCGACTTCGCCCAAGTGGCTTACGAAACCACCGACTTTGCCACCGCCGGCAATCAGCTTTCGGCAAATTGCGTGGTGTCGGTGCTCGGCAAGGGCACGTTCTACTGGCGAGTGGTGAGCTCACGCAAATACTATTCCGACCAGGCTTCGGAAGTGCGCCGCTTCACCATCACTAAGGTGCCAATCGGCGAACTTGAGCCGGGCTATGTGATGAAGCAAGACATCGACGCCAATGCTTACGATGCCGTGAATGGCTACCGACTCACCAACAAGTGGGTGCGTTCGGTGAAGAGCGAATATGGCAATATCACCTTCGAGAACAAGGGCCAACTCAACCGTGGCTTCGCGGTGGTGGGCGACACTATCTATGTGTCGGGCCGTGAGAGCGCATCGACCACAGCTCCTGCTTACCTCTATCTCTATAGTGCCGACACAGGCGAACGCATCAAGCGTATGCCGCTGGGCTACGAAGCCACCGTGCCTTATTATCCTTGCAACGATGTGCAGACCGACCATGCCGGCAACCTCGTGATCAGCAACCTCACCCTGAATGTGGGCACCACGCCACTGGTGCTGCTGAGTGTGGACAAGACCACTGGCGCACTCACCAAGGTGGCATCGGTCACCTTTAGCGGACTTGAAGAGTCGCGCATCGACCACTGTGCTGTGGCTGGCGATGTGAAGAGTGGCGATTTCAGCGTGTTTGCGTGTCCTCGCTATAGCACCAAGTTGCTCCGCTGGCAGTTCCGTGGCGGCAAACTCGCGTCGCAGCAGAGCGTGACCATGAAGGGCTATGCGCCATCTCATGCCACCACTTCTGGTATCGCGCCCCAACTCTATGCGCAAGACGAGAATATCGTGTATATCAACGGTAGCGGCATCTATTTCACTCGCTACAACTTCGCCACAGGAGCAATCGACGGTGCGTTCAGCACTGGCTCGCCAATGGCACCTGAAGGCACCAATGGCAACGGCGGCACGGCGTTCACCCTCGGCGGTGCGCACTATATGCTCTATCCAAGCGGCGATTTCAATTCATCGTTCAACTTCAACCTCGTGCAGAACACCACCGACACTTCGTTTGACGGTCATCAGCTGATGTGGTGCTTCCCGAAACGTGGTTTAGGTAATGTGAACAGCGACACATGGAGTGCGCAATGCACCGCGGTGCCTGTTTCTGCTACTGATGCAATGCTGTATCTCTATGTGCCGGGTAACGGCATGGCTGCCTACCAGCTCAGCAAGAATGTGAAGTTTGGCGATGTGAACGGCGACGGCAACGTTGACGTAAGTGATGTGACTGCCCTCATCAACATGATTCTCGGCACCACTCCCGCCAACCTCAAAGTGGCAGACATCAACGCCGACGGCATCCTCGACGTGACCGACGTAACCGCCCTCATCAACGAGATACTCTAACACCGGCTTAGGGCTCACACAAATCCCACAGATCTCACAGGATTTGCACGCCTGATGTTAAATCTCACAGGCTTCTTAGGACTCACACAGATCTCACAGATCTCACAGATCTCGCTGATTTTGCGTTAGATAGTGTTAAATCTCACGGATGTGGGTGATGGTGAAAAAAAACACCGATTTAATCCATTAAAATCCATTAACACCTAAAAAAATAAAAATAGGTGAAAATAGGATTTAATGGATTAAATCGGTGTGATTTTTTCAGACCCAAGCAGACCCATGACGGACCCTAACAGACCCCAAAGCAACCCCCCGAAAAAGGAGTGTGGAGCCTCTGTGAGATTTAACGCCAGGCGTGCAAATCCTGTGGGATCTGTGAGATCTGTGTGAGGCCAGCCGTTATAAATTGGGAGCTGGGGTGTATTCGAAGTTGGTGAGTTCGCCGCGGAGGTATTGGTCGTAGGCACTCATGTCGATGAGGCCATGGCCAGAGAGGTTGAACAGGATAGTGCGGCTCACGCCCTCCTCCTTGCACTTCAGCGCCTCGGTGATGGCGGCGGCGATGGCGTGCGACGATTCAGGGGCAGGAATGATGCCTTCGCTTTGGGCAAACATAGTGGCAGCCTTAAACGTGTCGAGCTGCTGAATATCCACCGCACTCATCAGTCCATCTTGCATCAACTGGCTCACCACCGACCCAGCACCGTGGTAGCGCAGACCGCCAGCGTGGATATGCGCAGGGGCAAACTTATGGCCCAGCGTGTACATCGGAATCAGCGGCGTGTAGCCAGCCTCGTCGCCGAAGTCGTATTGGAATTTGCCACGAGTGAGTTTTGGGCAAGATGCAGGTTCGGCGGCAATGAAGCGAGTGTTGCGCTCACCGCTCAGGTTGTGGCGCATAAATGGGAACGAAATGCCCGAAAAATTGCTGCCACCGCCAAAGCATCCAATCACCACATCGGGATATTCGCCAGCCATTTCCATCTGCTTCTCCGCCTCCAAGCCAATCACGGTTTGGTGGAGTCCCACATGGTTGAGCACCGAGCCAAGCACATACTTGCAGTTGGGCGTGGTGCGCGCCAGTTCCACAGCCTCCGAAATGGCGGTGCCGAGCGAACCTTGATAGTTGGGATTGTTGGTAATAATGTCCTTACCTGCGCGAGTTGACATACTTGGCGAGGCAATCACCTCTGCGCCGTAGGTCTGCATGATAGAGCGGCGATAGGGCTTTTGGTGATACGACACCTTCACCATATACACAGCCAATGCCAAGCCAAAGTGCTTCGCCGCCAGCGACAGCGCCGCGCCCCATTGTCCGGCACCAGTTTCGGTGGTGATGTTCGTCACACCCTCCTGTTTGCAGTAGTAGGCTTGTGCTATTGCCGAGTTGAGCTTATGCGACCCCACCGGGCTCACGCTCTCGTTCTTAAAATAGATATGTGCAGGCGTGTCAAGAAGTTTCTCCAGTCCGCGTGCTCTCACCAGTGGGGTAGGGCGCCAAATCTTATACATTTCGCGCACCTCCTCCGGAATTTCAATCCATTGGTCGGTGGTGTTGAATTCCTGGTCGGAGCAAGCCTTATTGAACAGGGGGTAGAGGTCTTCCGCTTTCATGGGTTGCTTATTGGCAGGGTTAAGCATAGGGCGAGGCTTATTTTTCATATCAGCCATCACGTTGTACCATGCAGTGGGAATATCTTTTTCCTGAAGGAGAAATTTCTTAGAAGTATCCATAGTTGTAAATTTTAAAAATGAATATAAATGTAATTCAGATGCAAATATATACACAAAATCTGAATCACGCAAGAAAAAATATAAATTTTTAGAAATTAGATGTTAGAAATTAGAAATTAGATTTTTCGATTCTTCGAATTTTCGAGATTTCGAGATTTCAAGAATTCGTAGCCTTGTTGACTTTTTTGTTGAATTTGTTGAATCTGTGTGAGCTTTTTTCTGATTTCTAACCTCTAATTTCTAATTTCTAAAAAAAATGTGTAACTTTGTGGAAAATGGGGTGGCTGTGCTCTGATGGAAAACTATTTTTTATGAATAGAGAGTTATCAAAATCCCTTTTGCGACTAATCAAAGAACTAATAATTTTAAAACATTTTATGAATATGAAAAAGCAATTACTATTTCTGCTTTTCGCCCTGCTGGCACTGTGTGCCTCGGCAGCACCAAACGATGTGTTTTCGGTAGGCGACCTCACCTATTCGGTGACATTGGATT
>OJAW01000478.1_pt1 | contig 28331 bp, 45 predicted proteins | sample 1589151 | NCBI WGS metagenome assembly OJAW01 (sample SAMN03283290) | human gut metagenome | biome: human-associated habitat; material: feces | host: Homo sapiens | place: Peru | collected 2012
GTATTCTGTATTACGTTCACTTGATAAATCGTCTATTATCAGCAAATCGTATCTGCATAAATCATCTATGTATTCTTGCTTTTCAATTTTTGAACTGCTTAATACATTCACTATTCGAGCAAAGTTAGTAACTATGCATGTATAGTTTTTTTCGATTAAAGCATTGGCGATACATGATGCATAAAATGTCTTACCTGTTCCAACATTTCCAAAGAACAGTAAACCTTTAGGTATCTCCTTCAGTTCCGCAAATTTATCAACGTATCTTCTTGATATTTTGCTTAGTTGCGGATTTAAGAAATCATCATTTTCAAATACGCTTTGTTTTGTTTGCAAATCGTAAAACGCTACACTTCGCATTTCATTGATTCTGATTTTTCTTTGTTCTTCTGCATACTGTTTTTCTTGTTTGTCACGCTCGTATTCTTCACATTTGCATAAGCATCTAACAATCATTGTTTTATCGCCTAGTTTAAGAACCGTCTCTTTTGGCGTTAGGCATTTACCACACATCAGCAATCCATCACTGCTTCGGTAGTCTTCTTCATTTACTGGAAGACTTTTAGCGCCATCCGCTATTGCACTTAATAATTCACTTGTTTCCATAGAACCCTCTCTTAGAAAATGTCATCCAGTGTACTGTCACGCTCTGATGAACTTACAAGTTTCTTTTCTTGTCTTAGCCAATTACGAACTGTTGCTTTCCAGTCTTTCATTGGGCTTTTGCCTACATACCAACCTTTTGATTCGTAATAGTCGATAAACTTATCTGCATCGAAAGTTACTTTCAGCTCTCTGCAATAGTCATCAACCTGTTGCTTTGTAGGCTTTTCAAATTTTTGTCGTTTTTTCTTTACAACTACTTTAGTAGTTGTTTCTTTTATATCTAACTCTTTATCTAACTCTTTATCTTTCTCTATATCTGTGTTACATTGCATTACATCGGTGTTACATTCCGTTACATCGGCGTTACTTTGTAACAATTTAGTGTTACTTTGTAACAATCTATGTTTTCTAACACGCTTTGCATTTTCAGTTTCACTGCCAATCATTTCGTGCATTCTTGTTAATTCAGCTTCATTATCTGTACAAATCATTAAGCCTTTTTTGATTAGATAATTTATAGCTACTGATACATCTTCTTCTTTTTCGTCTATATCAAGTGCTATTTCTTCGACAATACTGTCTTCGATGCCTTCATAAACGAATTTGCCACCATCTTCTAATGTTCTTAGCAACATTTTTAAATAGATAATTGTATAAGTATCACCGCCAGCAATACTCCTCAGCTTTTTTATTGCCCTGTCTTCAAAGAAATCTTTAGGCAACTTTAACCAATAGTATTTCTTGTTTTCACTCATTAGCTTTCACCAACTTGTAAACACCATATGTTACTGGTTTTCCATATCTGTTTTTACTTGTCTCGTAATCTGTAATAATGTTCAATCCTTGAGACCTTAGAATGTAGATTGTTGCACTCAATCTTGTATTACCGTATTTATTGATGGCTTCCTTTGATGTGATTGAACCGTACTTTTCTAAATGTTCTTTAATTATTTCTGTATATGTCATATTTCCTCTAATTCGACTAATACGGCATCTTTATTGCCATATAATTTAATGCATGATACTTTTACTACCTGTTTATCATCTTCGTAAGCAACGCCATTTAAACCGTCTAATATGCTTTTTATAATGTTGTCACAATCGGGTTTCTTGGTTGGGTAAATATTCCCTTCTTGCATTTTCCAGAACTTCTTTTTTGATGTACTTTTAGGAATTGCAACGCTTACTGTGATATCCGCTCTAATAGCATTTTTAAGCATTATTTGACCGCATTGCTCGCGGTACGATACTTTTATTAGCTTTTCATAATTCGTTGTTTCTGACGGTGTATAAACGTGTCCTAGCCTTGTGAATCGTGGGCGTTGTTTTGCTTGTGGTTTACCGTCAACTCTGAAACTTACTCTCATTGAATCTCCTAAAGATAATTTTTATGAAATTCTTTCATCCACTTTTCGTGGCTGTATATCATTTCAAATTTTCTTTGTGCTGCTTTCTTCAGCCTTATATCTTCTGCTTGAACGGTATGTATCATGTCATGGTGCATTGGACATAGTGGAACGATTAAGCCGTACTTGTCTGACTTTTTCCTGTTGGCTGTTCCGTTTACTATGTGATGCCAAGCAACTGGATATGAACCACATATGTAGCAGTGTTCCATATCCTTAGTCATAATGCTTTTACTCATAATCACTTATGCGTGGTGCAATTCCTACTTCGCTTGCCATATCCATTACCGTATCTAGTAACAGTGCCATTTCTGCTTTATCCATTTTTGAACTTCCAACAAACACACGATATTGATTGAATGTTCTGCCTTTGTGTTCAAACGAATTACAGTATTGAATCGCTCTGAATTGTTTCTTTAATGTTTCTTCCGTCTCTGGAAGTGCGGCGATATATTCTGTTTTAACGCCTGCTCTTTGCAATGCTTCAAGGTAGATATCAAAGTCATCATTTGCTCTGTTTGTTCCTCTAGCATTGTTTATTTCATGTATCAGTTCCCACATTAGAGCGTTCTGTTCAAGCGTTCTTTTAGACTTGGCTACCGTTAAACCGATTTTATAGATAACTTCTTTTTCCAACTCTTTAGAGATTTCTTTATCTCTATAGTTGTGTATCTTGAATGTCAGTTCTATATCTCCATTTTCATCAATGGAACGTCTGACATATTCACCGTAAATATTCATTTGATTTGTAGGTTGTAGTTTTCCTGTAGATAGCAACCTTTAACGTTCTTACCGCTTTTGATAACATCAGTGATTGCCTTTTTATCAATCTTTTCTGTTACCACTTTATTGATATATTTTCTAGGTACTAGCTTTTCATCTTCGACAACTAAGCTAGTAGATTTTCTGAATGACAATTTGTTTCTAGCTGTTTCTAACTTGCTTATTTCTCGTCTTTCTAAGCTCACGAATAAGTAATTCTTTAAGCTATCTATTTTCTTGTCATTGGCTTTTAAGCGTTCATCAAGATTAGCTTTTTCATTCTTGATAGATTGACTTAGTGCTTGCAAGTCTTTGATGTAACAAGCAATGTTATCAACCTTTTGCTTATAATCACCTTCTAATTGTTCTAATAATTCGTTGTTGAATAATACTTCACCTGTTTCTTCATCAACAGTGAAGTTGTTTAGAGCCAACTCATACTCTTTATCTAGTTCATATAAGCTACTCATCGTATTCAATCTCCAATTCTTTAACTAGTTTCAGTACCTTTTTTATTGTTCTACCAGTATTCAACGTGTTAATAAAATTTAATGCTTCATCGGTGACATAATCTAATACACCAACTACTTTTCCGTTTACCTCACCTTTACATGTTTCAACAATCACTTTATCTTCAACATGCAAAGTGTATTTTGGACACCTAAATATATATGGTTTGTGGCTCCCATCAGCATCTAGTGTTACTAATACTAAAGATTCCTTAATCATTTTTTATTCCTCAACTTTCCAATTATTTCTGTAGCTTTTGATTTTGGTAATTCATCAAGTGTCTTGATGTTATTAGCACTTAACAAATTGAATAGGTTTTCTCCTGTATATACCGAACGTATATACTCAATCTGTTTTGGTGTAGCTTTATCAGTACTTAGCTTTTTTAACTCTCCGCTAGCTTCTTGGTCGGGGTCATCACCTGTACTAATTTTGTATGCTTTTAGTAGTGCATATTTATCAGCGTAGGTCATGGCTTTTCCTGTGGCTTTGTCGCCTGTATCAATGCCATCACCGTATGTTTTTATTTCGATATACTCTTGTGGGTTATCTACATTTACAAATCTATAAGTGACTTCTAAACGCATATATAATTGTTTCTGTTCTTTAATTTCACCTGTTTGGTAGTCTTTTTTTGTACTTGTTAGTTCGCCACTATCAATTATTTTTCTGTCGTATGCGTATGAATAAACGCCATACTTTGCTTCAAGTGGTTTTACTGCATCGAGTACATCTCTTTCACTTACCGCCTTATAACTGTTCTTAGCAGAAACTTGTACGCTTAAATTTTTTTCGACTGTTTTTAATTCTTCTGTAATCTTCAGAAGTCTTTGATATATGTTTAATTCGCTCATAACTTATTTCTCCTACTGTATCTTTTCTGTCTTAGGAATGTTCCCATTTCGTTTAATAGTCCTACATGGTCATTCTCAATTTGAATTTGCTCACCTTCTGTTAGTTCGTCGTAATAAAATTCTTTGAAATTATTTAGTAATTTTTCGTAAGCGTTGTCGAAGTCTATATACTCTCGGTTGACTTCATCAACTAGTCCATCAAGTGGACATTCTTCTTTAAAGTCGTCTACTGTCATTAGCAAGTACCATCTTTTTCTCGAAAGAATGTAATAAAGATTTCACCAGAGAATCCAATAATAGTTTTTCTTGCTATTTCTTTTATAAATTCATGTGCTAACTCTTCTTCTATTCCATCTAAAGTACAAAGAGTAAGAGCTATCAATTCTTCGACTGTTGTACTTTCTCCGAAATTTTCAATAATATCTTCAATAAATGCATCACAAGCTTCATTTAAAATTTGTTCAGCCTTTTTTGATTCTTCTGAACCGTCACGAATCATGACCTTATCCAGATAATCTTTTTCACTTCTAATAAATCTGTTTTGCTAATTATCATTTTTCTTCTCCTAAATAATCCAAATCATAATTTTTTAAATCTTCATCAGTTAGCTTGAACTTGTACCAGACATAGCACCAATATCCAGTTTCTTCTTTGTTTAACCGCATATATTTGCACCATCTTGATGGTTGGCAGCCTACCCCGATAGGTCTTAATCGCATACCGTATTTGTATGTCATAAGCACCTTCCAAACCATGCTAGGAATAATCCCACGAAAGGTAATATTCCAAATGTTGTAACAACTAGCACATTGACAACCGCATTTTCTACATCATCAATTATTTGTGACCATCTTTTCCGACTGATTCCGAATAAATTCTTTTTCATATCTTTCCTTTTCTACGTTTATGATGAAATGTCTTACTGCATCCGCTAATTGTTCTTGTGTTAAAGAACCTTCATAGACCTTTACATTGTTTTGGTCGTAAATTAAATCGCCTTTCATTTTCAACTCCTTTTTGTTAAAATGAAGTGAACATTTTTCGCAGGGTGTTCACTGGTTCGGTTGTAAAAGCCGAATCTTTTTTGTTTCTTACTTGATAGTGATTAATAATCGCCTGCATGGTCAAAAAAAACCTTTCGCATTTGTGCTGTTGAAATATCCAAAACTTTACAAAATTTATCAACCTCGGGAATAGTAAATTCCGTAACATTATTGATTTTCTTGTTTAAACTCATGTACGTTATTCCTAATTCATTAGCGATAAAATTGTACTTCAAACCTTTGCTTCGAATGATTTCCTTCAACAATTCTGTGTTCGTCATGCTTTTCCTCCTTTCTGCGATATGTGATTTTAAATCGCTATAGGAAATATAACACGAGATTTTCGCAATGTAAATAATTAATCGCATGAAAATATATTTTTCTTGTCAATTTTATATATTTTTGTTGATTATCAATCGCTTGTGTGGTAGTCTTAAACATGAATTTAATTAAATATAAATAATGGAAGGATAGTATTAAATGGCAAAGAATGAGAATTTAAGTATTGGTGACAGGATAAGAATAAAGCGTGAAGAACGTCATATGTCACAGACAGAATTAGCAAATAGAATGGGCTATAAAAGCAGAACAACTATCGGTAAAATTGAAACAGGTGTAAATGACATTACACAATCAAATGTAGTTAGATTTGCAGAAGTGTTAAACACTACAATAGCTTATTTAATGGGGTGGGAAGATGATGAAATCGAAGAGAAAGAACCATTAATCCCAAATGCTCCACTATCTGAAAGAATAGGTAAAAAAATAACTTATATAAGGCATAAAAGACACATGTCTATTGAAGAATTAGCGGATAAGGTAGGAATTACCCCGTTACAACTAGAAGACATGGAAAGTGGTATCAATCGGGGCTTTAATCCCGAATTAATGAAAAGATTTTGTAAAGTATTAAATGTTGATGATACTTATTTCTTAGATATGATAGAACCAATTGATAATATAGGTGAAAACATCAAATCATTACGAAAGATGAATGAATTATCATTAAATGAACTTGCAGAAGAATTACATGTATCAACTGATAAATTAAAGAATTATGAAAACGGTAAAGAACAAATACCATTTGATACATTGGATAAGCTTGCAAGTATTTTTAATATCAGTGTAAATATGTTAATTGGCATGAATTTTAAAGCACGTGAAAACGAATCTCACTTTGTTAGCATGATGCGCATTTTAAAACGAACTAAGCAATGGAATGAAGTTGTAGGTGAAACACAATTCAGTGATGCAGAAATGAACGAATTAATGAACTACGCTAAATATTTAATCAGTAAAAGAAAGGTAGAATAACATGGAAGAAATATTGATATACCTTAGAAAATCAAGACAAGATGAACCAAGCGAAACAATAGAACAAGTATTAGCACGTCATGAAAAGCAACTACAGGAATATGCAGTAAAAACATACGGATACAGGATTAAAGAAGAAAACATTTACCGTGAAGTCGTATCTGGTGAAACGATTGACGACCGCCCTAAAATCAACGAACTATTTAAGCGTATGGAAGATGAAAGCGTTACAGGGGTTCTAGTTATTGAACCGCAACGTCTTACACGTGGCGATATGTTAGATTGTGGTACTGTCGTTCATATCTTCAGATACACAAATACGCTAGTTGTTACACCTTCTAAGACTTACAATTTGGCGGACAAATACGACCGTAAATTCTTTGAAATGGAATTAACACGTGGTAATGATTATCTTGAATACGTTAAGGAAATTCTAGCACGTGGGCGAAATGCTTCTGTCCATGAAGGTAACTATATTGCTTCTGTTGCACCTTTTGGATATGACAAGGTGAAAGAAGGCAAATCATACACGTTAGCAATAAATGAGAAAGAATCAGAATATGTCCGCATGATATTTGACTTATACATTCAAGGAAACGGCGCTTCTCGTATCGCTAAAACAATAAATGACTTAGGTGCTAGAACCAAAACAGGAAATATTTTTAAAGAATCAGCAATACGTGACATTCTTAAAAACGAAATATATATCGGTAAAATAAGGTGGGGGCATAAATTAGTAGTTAAGGCATATGAAAACGGTAAAATCGTAAAGAAACGCCCACGCAATGAAGATTATGAACTAATACAAGGAAAGCATGCGCCTATAATCAGTGAAGAAACGTTTGAAAAGGCTAAAATCAGAAAAGGGAAAACAACACGTGAAGGCTATTCAACTGAATTAACTAATCAATTTGCAGGGCTAATAAAGTGCAAGAAATGCGGAAAAGCAATTGCAATGCGTCCACAAAATAAACATCGTGAAAAATCACTTTCAAATAGATACTATTGCAAAAGCGGTATCTACTGCACAACAAAGTCATGCAATGAAGATGTCGTTGTGAATATGGTTATCAGCTCGTTAAAAGCCACTCTGAACGACTTTCGTACAAAAATAGACAATTACGCCGCAGAACACGAAACAGGCTTAGAAACGCTAATAAACGCCCTTGAAAACGATTTGAAGAAACTAGAAGTAAAACAGAATGAATTATATGATTTTCTTGAAAGTGGAATCTATACGAAAGACGTTTTTATTATGAGAAATGAAAAGCTCGGTCAAGAACGTGAAAGACTGCAAAAAGCACTTGAAAAAGCTAAAACAGAAATACCAACGTTAAAGGAAATGAAAACGAAATACACAAATCTGCATACCGCTATAGACATGATACAAGATGATTCAATTAACGCTAAAACAAAAAACAACTTCCTAAAAGAAGTTATCGACGTTATCTATTATACGAAAGATACAGCAACACCAAATCATGGCGATGATTCTAAGAATATAAAGCTTGAAATAATACTTAAATAATTTTTTACCTAACATACACACCATCGTGTGACTGATTCATAAGTACCACGGTGGTGTGTATATTTTATTTCTTAACTATGATTCAGCTTTTCCTCTCCTTATTTAATATATGCAACATTATACATAAAAAGATAGCTTTTACACTATCTTTATTTAAACACCTTTCTTGTTTCATCATCGTTTAAATCACAATCCACGTTATTTGTAAATGCATATTCTTGAAACTTTAATGCGAACAAGATGTTCGCAAAATGTTCGCATTATTTATACTCTAGTAGCATATCTATATGTTTTAATATCTCCACCTTCTGAATCAACATCATTTAACCATAGCTTAGATATTTCAACATATTTTTCAGTATCATCATTAAACAAATCATGATAATCATTAAACATCATATTCATTGTGTAATATCTGGTAGCTAACTTGCAGTTTCCACCAAGCACTTGTTCCACTTCATTCATTGTCCATTTCTGTCCATACGGTTTCATTTCATGAACTAGATATTCTGCTTTTTCTTTTGATAGAACTTCGCCATATATAGTTTCATAAATTTCATCATATAAACAATCATAATCTTCTTTACTTAGTTTCTTGAAATATTCCTCAACAATCGGAATCCATTGCTTCATAGTTTCAGAAGATTTGGCAGTTTCCATCAATTCGCAAATTAACATAGCTTAGTCACCACTACATTAATTGTTGCTTGAGTTAATTCTACACCAGTATTCACAAATTGAATTGTAGTTGGTGATGAGCAACAGCATGTTCCGTTGTTCTTTGTTGCTTGAACTAAAGTGGTAATAGAACCATGAATTCCTTCAGTCGCTACAACAGTAGGAATGGAAATCTTAGATTGAGATTGTTGTACACCATCTTTAGTCATTACAATTTCAATATCGCCCGCTGCACCTGGTAAACCGCCTACATCTAGAACGATTTCATAAACACCCGAACAATTTAACTCAATTGATGAAACGCCGCTCAAAATGGCTGTTTTGCCCTTTTTAAGAGATACGCTATTAAACGGTAAAATTCCATTTGTAGCTATTGTTTGATTTATCGAATAAGCTTCTAACATATTTTTTTCCTTTCTTTAAAAGAGAGGCGTTTGCCTCTCTCCTTATCTGGCAAACTTAATTTGCTCTAAATATTGTTTGTTCCGCATCCACTGTAGAATGGATTTGCACCGCTACAATAACTTGTCTGTGTAGGATATCTTACAACTCCTGCCACAGCATTTTGTAATTGCAACGCATTGATTTGATTTTGCATATCGGCAATTCTATTACCAGTAATTGCATCTAATATCTTTTGAGTATTAGCGTTGTTGGCAATTTGAATTTCCTTTGATTGAGTAATTAGATTAGTATTTACTTCTTCTATGCCTCTTTGAGTTTCATTGAAATTCTTTAAGGTTTCATAGCCTAGATTACATAGACCATTTTGTAAGCCCATGTAATCAGCTTGTAGACTATCATTTAATCTACCTACTGCATTTTCTAGACCGTTGAAGTTCATAGCGTTGCAAAGTCCTGACTCTGTAACTGGTTGGCCATTATTACCGAATAATCCACCACCTCCCACAAATAGTAGGATAAGTAAGGCGAATATCCACATGAATGAGCTATCTGCCCAACCGCATCCAGAATCTTTCTGCATTAAAGCCACATCACTCGCTGTTAAGCCGTTTTCCATAATTCATCCTTTCTGTGCATTAGCACTTTTATAAATAACTGTCATGACTAGTTATTTTCCTAAAAATTGTCTTATCGTATTGATAGTTGTATCTTCATCTAACCCACGTTGTCTGCATAATGAACGAAATGCATTTTCTGGTGTTCCATACTGTTTAATCACGCTTTGAACTTGTGGGTTATTAATTCTTTCGTTCACGAACATTTGAGGATTTCCAATCCCCTTTAGCATGTTCATCACTGGATTCTGATTTAATGATGTTTGTGTTAGTTGCTGGAATAGTTTGTTCATTCTTCATCTCCTTTAGAATTGCCATCAATTCATTTCTTGTTACATATTGGTTTGGTTGTGGTTGAGGTTCATCAATAATTTCTTGATATCTGAACTTTCTCAAAGAACACATTCCAATGTTGTCGCATATCTTGATATAAAATAATCCATCGTTTTCACTGTCCAAAAGTACAGTGTTGGAGTTAGGTGGTAATGGAAAAGCTTTAGCTCCTTCAATTCCTTGTACCCAGTTAATTCCATTTTTCTGAGGTTGATATCCTAAAAATCCGTTATTATACATAATCTGATATCCTTTCTTCACGCTATAATTATCAAAGAAAAGTCGGATTAAAAAGTATCAATTAAAGTTCGGAAAAGTATTGAAAAAGTATTAAAAACCATAAAAAAAGAGGGTATTGCATTACACAATACCCAAGTTTAGTTTTCATCTAAATATGTTTCTTCTACACTATTTTTTCTTGGTGGTAAAAGAACACTGTATTTTTGAACTTTATCGTACTTTTTCTTTAATCTAGCTATTATTCTTTTAACAGAACTTTCTGACATATGTAATTCGTATGCCTGTTTTGTAATAGTCCATCCGCTTACTCTTGTACGCATTATCATTTCTTCTGTTTTTGTAAGACAAGCAAGAGATATAAATTCTTCAAGTATGATTTTGTTCCAAGCTACTTGCTTACTCATAATCAAAAATCATTTTTCTGGTACGCCTTTTTGTACACCCTTTTCACATTAGCGATTGCCATCACGGCTTTACTATTTGGGTAATCCTTGTTCTCCCGACAATAGTCTTCATAATAGTCTATCGCACCGAGGCAGTCATTGAACTCTTCTTCATCGTGGTGAATTCCTCTTTTAATTTCACCGTTAAATCTCAAAATACTAGTGCGCTTGCTTTCAGCTTTGTTTAAATCAATCTTTTTTTCTAAGCTATCACTCTTTTTTTCTAAGCTATCTATCTTTTTTTCTAAGCTGTCAATCTTCTTTGAAAGGTCGCTGACTGAAAACTTCTTTTCTAGCTTGCTGGCAAGTTTACCACTACTGATAAGTGCTACCGTAATAGGTACTAAAACATTAGTTAATAATACAATCCATGTCTCCATGCTTTTGTTATTATTGTTCCTTGTTGTAATTGTGAGAACTAATCATAAGACAAGCACCAAGGAAAGTATCAATTGCGGTTATCGTAACAGGAATTTCATCTGTATATGGTAAACCCCAAATACCACCTAGCGTTGCATACAGTGTTGCAAGTGCTGGGAGTACGATTGTACATATCCATTTCAATGCATCATAAGTGTTGTTACTAAATTTCATGTTTTCTCCTTTTCTCCTAACAAAAAAACACGCTTTTTGCGTGTTCGTGATAAATAAATTTGGTTTTTAGACTATTCTTCAATAAAATGTGGAGCTGTTATGATTGGTTCTCCGCTAGTGATTGCGACAATTTGTGAAATAAGCAACGAAGTACATCTAATGGCAGGCGTTTTCTCAAGCAAATCAATTTTAACTTCCTCTGCGTATTCCTTTAGCTCAGCTTCAGTCTTAAAGCTATCTTTTGTTTTGGCATTTAAATAGAGCACAATATCATAACCAACACTAAAATTTAAATCATTTTCCTTCGTAATTAAAGTTCTAGTGAATGACATTGTAATTGTTTCGAAATCTGTGCTTACAATCTTACACTTGTCAACAACTTTATCTAATGTCATTTTATTTTCTTTTGTAAGCACATCATATGTCAAATGCTTTAAACCGTGTTGAGAATAATCAACAAAAATTTTCTCTTTATTTTTTGCCATATATTATCTCCCACCAACAATGCTATACATTGGCGCAGAATTAAATATTCTTGTACTTAACGCAAGCGAATTAGATTTTCTCTTAGAAAAGGGCACAGGAATAAAATCGCCTTTTTCTCGCTTATAACGAAGCGTAAATTCTAAGTTACCTTTTGCTTCTTTTATTGCTTCGCTTGGAGTATCTCCGCCACCAATTAAATGCCCAAATTCCATAACTCTAGCAACATATGACCCGTCTTTATACCTAGAAACATTAATTGTATAATCATCAACTGAATACATCATTTTTTGCCTCCTTTGACCATTTCGATAACATCGTCAACATAGCACTCTCTAACAACAGCACCCTGTTTATGTGCAGGGATTGTATATGAATCTCCATGCTCATTTCTAAATGCATGATGACTACTTTCTTGTCTGTCTAACTTATATCCATAATATTCAAGATATTTCTTTAAATCTGAATATTTAACGTCTTTAGGATTGTTTTCAATCTTTTTGATAAGTTTTTCTATCTTAGTCATATGCAATTAAAATATTAACACAAATATAAGGCAATTCAATTTATTTTGAACAATCTTTAACCATACTTAACCATTAACTATCTTTTTAATTTCTAACAATTTATTATTTGCTTTTTCTAACTCCGCTTTTACTTCGTTGTACTCCTCGCGAACCCCTCGCAGTTCTTCTTCGAGCTTGTCGTACTCTGCTTTTGGCACGGTTTCTTCTGTTGGTTCTGTTGGTGTTGGTTCGACAGGTTCTGATGGTTCAGCAGGTGTTGATTCTTTCATCTTTCCGATTGCTAATACGTTAGGAATGTGTCTGCCTGTGTAAATGATTGATTGCCACTTGTTCTCGGTATAAGCCATCATTTGAGTACTTCCACCACTATCTACTAAGAACGCATAATCAGCATTACAATCAAGTGCGAAGTTCTGCATTAGCTTTGGAAGAACTTTAGAAGCCGTACATACAATGCACCATGCATCTTTAATCTTCATGAACATAGTCTGACTGTTTGCGTAGTTGTCTTTGTTACCAAATGCACTTGAGCGATGATTACAAGCAACATGATTGAACACTACTGTAGCGTATGGTGAACATGCGAAGTTCACATCCGCCTTAGAATACCAATAATCATTAGCGGTACATCTACCACACTCACCATTTTTCAATTCATAGAACACTTCATATGCACTGTTCTTTGGTGCTAAGTCATGACCGCTTGTATGCACATCATCACCGATAGACTGTTCAACACCGTAGTGCTGACCAATTTCGTTTTTATTCTGCATTTCAAAATAATTACAGTTTGCTAATGACATAATAATCATGTCTTTGCTGTCATAGTTTCTAATATCCTGTGTTGCCCTCTCATTACCTAAAGCGCTTAACATATATAGGTTTTTACAATCGCCACTACCTTTGTAAATCTTTAAGACTGCACCACTGTAATTGAACGTTGAAAAGCCATCTTGAATGTTCATAACATCATCTCCTTCTTTTAAAATAGAAGAGCAATGTTTTAACACTGCTCCTTTTGTATTTATTACTTTTGTGAAACTGTCATCTACAAACATCACTTCTAGTGGATTAAGCTCATTGTAGAGTGTCCATGTTCCGTTTTTCTTGTACCGTTTACGCACATCACCTTCAGCTATTTCCAAGTGAATATGATTACCTGTAACGACATTAGGTACAGGATATTTAGTACCTTCCAAAAACATCTTTTCATTGTGATACAGTCTGCCAATTTGATGATTATTCAAGTCGTGTGTTAGCGATACTGTAACCACTCTATCCACTCCATCTGCACAATGAACTTTAATAGGATTACCTTTAGAATCACACGATAAGAAATGATATGTATTTGTAGCACTACTCCAGCAACAAGTACATTTCCAATATGTTTCACCTCTGGCATACCAAATATCTTTTCCTGTATCTTTACCACCTAAATCAACCGCTTTATTTGCGTGTGAATAACTCCCACCTGGTAGTTGTGTGATGTTCAAATATTCCATTCCAAAACATAAGTTATCCATGCGTCATCACCTCGCTTTCATAATAAAAAGCCGTATTACTACGACTTTTTTCTATTTAATATTTAATAGTTCGTAATCATAAATATCAAAGTAACCGCCAGTTCCACCATAGTATTGTCCGTTACTTCCAATCAATCCAAACGATACTCCTGTACTTCCAATTTCAGTTGCTGTTAAATCTCTAACCAAACTTGCATTTACATATATATCAATCTCTTTTCCGCCTGTTTGTCTTCTGGAATCACTATTATTATTTGCTGCTATGTAGTAAATACCTTGACCAACGATACCCAAATTCAAATAGTTATTATTGTTATATATGTAACCTCTGACGTGGATAATCTTATTTTCTAAGATACTTGCTTTAATGATTTTTGAAGTTGGAAATATCCCTGTGTTAGGCAGTACTCTTATTGCGTTATCTTTTTGAGTTACACCTTTTAATGTAATTGCTCCAAATGAACTATTTTGATTAAGAACACCATTTTTGATAATTGATTCTGAAACAGTCAATCCTTGTTTTCTCACAATCATACAGTTGCTCATGCTAACACCTCTTTTCTAAAGATGTTAGCGATGAAGGTTAGTAACTTAGTTAGTACCCCCCCCGCAAGTGCTTTAACACCAGCCATTGCCGTAGCATCTCTATTACCCCAATTTGCATAATACTTTGCTCGGTAATATTTATATTTTGAATCAGTTAGAGTGTATATACCGTTACTAGCACTTCCACTAGCTTTATACACTTCAGTAAATGTTTTATTGTCATTGCTACCTTCATAGCCTACTCCGCTAATAACACGAGAATCATTAATAGAATGTCTCATTCCAATAAACTGTACTCCATTAGGGCAATAAATTGAATCTGTATATATCCAAGTTCCTGTGTTGTAACCACCACCAAATGCTTGTGTTTCACGAGTTGATTCTTTTCTAGTTATTAATGCATTTGCCATATTATTCACCTATTTCTTGATTACTACAGTCATTTCAATTGTTGGCACTTCGTTTGCATAGAAACAAATTTCGCCATCAAATGTTTCTGCATTGTAGATTTTTCCCCATTCAGATTGAACCGTTTGTGCTTCACTATATTTTTTAGGAACAATAACATCTAATACTGGTTCATCTATCGCACTAACACTCGCTTGTTTACGAATTGTATAAGCTCCTAATGTTTCATCGTTTGTCCAACCTTCACCATTTATAGTTACAGTGTTAGACCGCATAGACCTTAAATCAGTATATTGAGATACGCCGTTTTCATTTGTTGTATATTTTCCAAGCACTAAATCTTTTTTAGTTCCAGTGTTATTTAAATCTCCTGTTTCTAAAGCAGATACAGCTTTGAAAGATACTTCATGTCCAGCCGATTGAGTTAGGTCATATCTGATTACTAAATAACCACTATCATTAGGACTTAGCACTAATGATATTTCATCTGTAGAATCGTTAAAAACATGTCTACCACAAATTAAGCAGCCGCCTGTACCAAGCTTAACTTTCAATGAACTTTCGCTATAAGTGATTGCAAATTCTTCATCAATGTTTTTAAAAACAAAATCGACTTTACCAGCTAATGCATCATAAAGCACTGCATCACTTCTCACTGGAATTGGAATATTATTATCAGCCATTGCTTTTAATGCCATAAGCTAAAACTCCTTTTCTATAAATTTTTTTTTATTTCCGTAATAATCTAGTATCTTATGTGGACAATAAGTCCGCGTATTAAAATCATTATGGAAATAAATATCTTTGGTTGTTAAGTTGTATTTATCAAGTAAAGTTTTAATAAACTTAACTGCATTTCTTTGCGCTCTTAGATATAAAGAAAAATCACTTTGACTTCTGCATATTTCAACTGCAATAGTAAAGCGATTACCAAAGTCATAACCTTTACCTGTATGATAAGCACATACAGATTCATCAGTCGTTTGAATGATGTTTTCTTCATCAACAATATAATGACACAAATACAACTGACCACTTTTTTTCATCTTGTCTCTTAATTCACTTGCACTTTCTGTAGTGCCTGCATTGTGAATTGTAATACCTTTAACTTCTAACGGTAGTGAATCATTCATCCTGTCCGTGTATAATTCTGTAGATTTTATTTTCAAGATTTATCCTCACTTTCCCAAAAGTTAGATTAACCTCTGGCATTGTATAACCGTCATATCGCAATTCATATCCTGTTAGAATAGTATCGTAATATGTATTTCTGTATATGATGTTAAATTTACCGCCTAGAGTAAAATTCCAAAAGTTATATAGTTTTGAATTTAAAGATAATGTTGCTACGATTTTATGATTGTAAAAATCGCTCTGCAAGTTTGCTTCTTTAATAGTTTCTATTTCATCATCTGAAAACACTATCTTTGTCTTAACTGTTTTAAGCCTATCTAACTGATTAGAATTATTAGTTATTCCAGACGGTGATGCATACCATGTTTCACGATATACACCATCTTTAGAATAGATAATTACTTTGTTAGTACTAGTTACTTCTGATGTTGGTGTGACAGACAAAACGCTTATCGCATTATCTGCAATAGTTATTTTTTCTTCTTCGTTTTTGCCTATTTGAATAGTAGGTGATACACCTTCATTAAAAGCAACATTCATATTTACGATTACATCGTAGTTCTCATATATCTTGTATATCCATGATGAAAAGTCTTTTGTTGTGTGTTCTTTTTCTGTTGGATATTCTCCTGTAGTAGAAGTAGAACATGTAACATTAAAGTTTTCAAAAGCGGATGATATAACGATATCCTCATTGTTTCTAAAATCAGTATCAATAATTTCTTTTAGTCTATCTTCAAAGGTAGTACCTTCACCTGTTCTGTATAGCCAAGTGTCAGCGAACATTTCTACCATTTGTCCACATTGAATAGTATTCTCTGAAATACTTTTAACTACGCCATTATAAATAACTCTACCTGTTTCATCATATATTCCAACAATGTCTCCATTGTCTATCGCTGTGGGTAAAGCCATTACTTCTATAGTACTAGAAGCTTTTGATAATAAATCACGTTTTATGTTGAACGATGACACTTTAGAATTTGCGTTTGATATTGATTTTCCAATTAAGTTGGTTCTACTTTTAACGAACATTCTAAATTGTGACATATCTATTTCTCCATACAATATTTATTTCACCTTTGAAGTTTGTATCAACATTAAACGTTAATAGATTCTTACCACTCTTTAATTTTAAAAATGTTGTTGCTAATCCATCTAAAGCACCTATCGATAAATCTTGATAGTTGTAAGGATTTGCAACTAATGCGCCGCTTTTTTCTAATTCAATAGTTTCTAGCAAATCGTCTGAATTGATATATATTCTATCGAATGTACCATTGATTTTTCCTACACCATACTTTGTGCCATCCTCTGTATATAAGTTATATTGAATGTCTGTAGATTCTCCTATCACTTCAATTGAAAATGGTGCATCTGCTAGTCCTTCATTGTATATAGGAATATTAGACAATGCACTTGTAGAGTAATAATAAGGTCTTTGTAATTGATAGTGCTTACCACCTTCTAATACTGTTTTTGTGGCTGTGATAATATGTTCTGTTTTATCTTCCCAAAAAGTTAAAGGCTGGAACGAAGCATTACATCTAAGTATTTTATCTTCATCCATTTCACCTTTATCCAATGAGACTATTTCAACTTCACACATTAAAGGCTCTTTTAAGTTAGGTGGTTGATAATACAGATATAGCGGAGACTTAGCAATAAATCTCGTAAACTCTGTATATTTTTGATAAGCAGTTATTATGTCTCCATAAAATCTTAATTCAAAACTTTTATTAATTAATTGATGTTCCGTATAAGTTAACAGGCTTGAATCTCCTAATCTAACAGTTGTTAAATTAGAAGATAAACCCAAACCACTCGGAGAGCCGAATTGAAAACATTCTTTAATGTCTTCAAACTTTTCGTTATATTTATTTACTAACCAAAACTTTCTAACTGCCATTAGATTCTACCCCCAAGTATTTCACTGACTTTATCAGATATCATTACCGCCCATGAGTTGACATCTGTAGCAGTTATTTTTTGTCCGTTGTTTGCAACATTAAATGTAGCGTTTAAAGTGATACCGCCACTCTGTGATAATCCACCACTACCGCCACCATATGAAGGTGCATAGTTAGCAGAATATCCAGCAATACTACCGCCCGAATAATCGAATTGAACATGAACCTTAGCTGTTTTATCAGCAAAGTTTGTTTGATTCCATGCGTTTACAGAATCATCAAATGCTCTCTTATTAGGGTCAAATATTGTAGAGTATCTTTCACCTTCAGAAGATTGCATATAAGAAAGTATATTTTGATAAGTTTCTTCTGCATCTTTTTCTGTTTCATCCATAGCTAAAGCACCTGTAATAGGTATTTGCTCTAATGCTTCTGTCTGTGCCTGTTTAACGCTGTTAACACCAGTCAATAAAGTTCCTTCTTCACCGTATAACGTTGTAGCATTCTGGCTGACTAAATCTAACGCTTGCTGCGTTAAATCAATTTCTGATTTTAAGTTTTGAATAACTGGGTTTTCATCGCCAAGATACTGACCCGAAACATTCAACTTTTCTTGTAAATCTTCCATTCTGGTATTTAGATAATCTACATCACCACGAGCTGTAGCAAAGTTTAAATCACTATTCTGACTAATCTGTAACCACGAATTTAAAGTTTCTCCCGAAGCAGTAGATATTTCACCTATAGTTTTTTGAATGTTATCAACAGATTGTTGCCCTTCATTCAAATTTTGAGTAGCTACCACTACTTCGTCATAAGCTAGCTTTATTGCCAATGCTGATGTTTTTTGCTTTTCAGTCATTCCATCTAAAGATTGATTGAATGCTTGAGCAGATAAATCCAAGTTGCCTTTAACATCGTCAAAACTAGAGCCTAATGTTTCTTTATTTCTTTCTGCCACCTCAACAAAGTTGTTAGTGGCATCTTCCATATTTGCAACTAAACCTTTTTGTTTTTCTAATGCTTCATCATAGGCATCGCTATATTCAGTCATTAAAACTTCTCTTTGCTTAGTTTCAATTAAATCGTTGATAGAATTTTTTAAATCAACTACTTTACCGTTTTGGTCAACAATTTTTCCTGTATTTGTATCCCAATGAACATTAGAACCATCTAAGTTAGCATTCAAATCATCTATAGCTTTTCCGATTTGTTCTTTAGTTGCTGTTGTATCTTGCCCTGCTTTTTTCTCTTCATAGTATTTTTCAATTAATGAATCGATAGTATCTTTTTCGGTATTCATTGAAAATTCTAAATTACTGATTTCATTAAGTCTTGTATTAGTCGATTCAGCTGTTGCTTCACTGATTCTACCTATCGAATCAAGTATTTCTTGATTTTCCTCAAAGACTGTAGAGCGTGCTTTTGACATAGCATTATACAACGCTACCGTTGCCACTGTTGCACCACCTAGTAATAAAACAACTGGGTTAAGTGAAGAAACAATTTTACCTGTCATATCAACAAAGCCACCACAACTGCTTGTTAGTGTTTGTAGGTTATCTTTGTTTTCAATAGTCCATTTTCTCAATGACTTATAGCCACCAATCATTGAACTTATGCCGCCTGTAACTGCACTGATACCTTTAGCTGTAGGTGCTAATGCAGCAGTAAATGTAGTAACACCAACAATAGCTTTTCTAGAAGATTCATCTAAGTTAGCAAACCATTTAGAAAAATTCTTAACTCCATCTGTAACATCATCTATTACTGGAAGAAGTGAATCACCTAAGACCGCCGCAGATTGCATTAAACTTTCTTTAGCACCTTTTAATCTTGCTTTTGTAGTTTCGTAAATGGTATTTGCTTTATCAGTTAAGGCTGTGTTTTCTGCCCAAGCTTTGTTGGCATCGTTTATTGCTGATTTTACTTTTTCACCATTACCAGATAATTTTAAAAGTGTTTGAGAATATCTAACTCCACTAAGACCTAAGTCATCTAAGATTTTAATAGCACTCTTTTCATCATCGTTTAGATTACTTAATGCATCAGCATATTGGTTTACAGTTCCAACATTATCTTTGTTAAATGCTGTTACAAACTGTTCTTTAGTCATCCCAAGAACATTTGCGTATGATTCTAACTTGTCACTATTGGTTTGGATAGCTTCATTAATTTCTTTAAATACCGTTCCTTGCAAACCATCAGCGAATGCAAGCATTGCTTCCATTGGTTTATTTTCCCAAGCTTCAGCAAATTCCTTGGCACTCATTCCAGAAGTCTTTGCAAGTTCTTCTAAATCTTCACCATTCTTTTCTACTGCTAATTGGATTGTTTGGAATGTTTTTGTAATTGATGAAGCTGATACCGCACTACTTACACCTAACGATTGAAGAACCGCTGATATACCGATAATGTCATATTGGTCTACATTAAATACACTCGCAAGTCCAGCCATAGCACTAGAAGTCGCTAACACTTCATCTGCTGTTGTTGCAAATTGGTCGGCAACCCATGTTAATGCACTACCAAAGTTACTAGTTTCTTCAGTACCAACCTTAACGATATTTAAAAATCTAGCTACTGACTTAGCACCTTCTTCACCACTGATTGCACCACTTGTTGCCGTGTTTAAATCAGTCATTGTTTTGGCGAATGTAGATATATCTTTTTCGGCGATACCTAATGTACCAGCCATAGAAGCGTAGTCACTAATTTCGTCAAAAGATACACCTGTTTGAACCGCAATATCTTTTAAGCTTTTTATTGTATCGTCTGATAAGTCTTTAACTACTTTTTTGATGTTAGCTATATTAGATTCATAGCTGACAGCTTCTTTAGTCATTCCAATTAATCCAGCTGTAGCCAATGCACTAATAGGCATCATCTTATTTGCTATATCACCTGTAGATTTAGACACACCATCTAGCTTTACTTTTAATGCTTCAACGCTTGCTGGTATATAGCTTAGCTGCTTTTTAAAATCAACCAAACTAGCCTTAGCTAATGTGATTCTATTTTCAATATCCATCCACTCTGAACTTGTATGTGATACACCTTGTGCATCTAACTGTTTCTGAATGTCTTGGAACTTTTCTATTTCTTCATTAGTAGCTTTTATTAAGTTGCGTAATACTTCTTGTCTTTTAGCTATATTATCGGTATTTTTTGGGTCTGAATTTAATGCTTTATCTAAAGTTTTTAATTGCTTAGAATAGCGGTTAACCATCTCACTAGCTTGAGATAACGCCTTTTTTAGACCTATGACATCACCATTAAGCTCAACGGATAATCCTTTAACTTTTTCTCTAGCCATTAGTTACCGCCTTTCTTATATAGATTTCAACAAGTCAGCATTACCAACAGTTACCTGTTCTTTTGGTTTTTCTTTCTTTCTTGCTTCATCTATTTGATTGTTTTTTTCGTTAATCATTGACATTGTTAAATTCAATGGCAATTCCAAAATTTCATTCATGGATAAACCAACAGAAAGCCCAGCTAATGCTAGGCTTTCAAATGTTACTGGTTTATTGTCTTTTTTTTTGAATCGTCTTCTGCTCCATTGTACTTAACTGTTGGTGTAATACCACTTAGTAAGAAATCTTGCAGTTCGACTTTATAAGGTAGAATGAAATAAGGATTTTCAAATTGGTCTAACCAATCTTCAAAATTAATCTCAATGTCTTCAATTGCGCAATACATCAACTGTGCAACGATATATAAGTCATTTTGTTCAAACGCTTTATATGTATCAATAATCAAGTTTCCTTTAAAAAGGTCATGATATTTCTTCATATATTTTCCGTTTGCTTTAAGATTGTATTCTTTATTTTCAATAGTTATTTTCATTCTTGTTACCTATTAGATACTTGCAGCAAATGTTGGTACTGTAATACTGTCAAAGTATGTAGCGTAGTTAGTAGCACCTTTTTCAGCATATGACTTGATAACTTGTTTAGTGCCATCAGCAATAGCAATACCACTGATTGTTAAGCTGAGTGATTCATTGTTTACTGTTGGCGTGTCTTCTGTTGTTTGCAAGTTAATGCTTGGTTTAGCAGCTGAAGCACGATAGATAGTGAAGTAAACTTCATTGCCATCTTCACTGTCACAAGCAAACTGTAAACCAAACTCTTTCACCGCAGTAACTACTTCCACAAGGTTCTTTTTTTCATCTTCTAGATATCCGAAAATCTTAGTCAAGATATCTTTATTTAACTGAATAACTTCTAGTTCTCCAGTATATCCACTAGCGGAACTTACAATTGCATATACAATACCATCAGCATAAACATTAGTAGCTTCACCGCTTGGGTCTAATGTGATAGATACTGCACCTGGGCATTTGATTGCATCACCATATGTCGGTGTGCCTTTATCATCAACTGCTGTGATTGGTACAAATTGTAATTTTTTAATATTAAATTTTGTTTTACCCATTTATTTCTTTTCTCCTTTTCCAAAAGATTCATTAATTGATTCTTTAATTTTATTCATTGCATTTTCATCAACATAATCTTGTCCATAGATAATGTGAGGATATGCTTTAGTTCTTGCTACTGGTCTATAGAAATGTCTGTTAGGAACCATTTTATGACCGTTTTCGAGCAAGTGCGTTAAACGATAATGTGGTTTCTTCGCTACAACTTGGTAGCAAAAATATCCCATTCGTAATTGTGATGAATCGACTACACGCAAACTTTTTTTGTATATTCCTGTATCAACACCCGAACGTTTTCTTAATTTATTCCCAACTATCTTTTTACTTTTCTTCATCATTGGATTTACTTTTTCTTTCAATGATTCTTGGAAATAAAAATAAGATTTGTCTAACGTATGTAGAAGTTCTTCTAACTCTTTTTTAGAAAGTTTTATCTCAGTTGCTACTATCATCTTGTAATACCGTTATGTCATATACTGTTGAAAACAATTTATTGCTTTCATCAAAATCAACATCCTTTGAATAAAACAGCTCTGCTTTCTCTAGAGCTTTTTCAACTTTCTTCTGTTCTTCAAATCCTATTGTGTTAGTTAATAATTCAATTCTTACGCTCAAAAATTTAATATAGGAAATTCCATCTGCTGCTATCTCTGTTGTGTTTATAACAGCATAAGCAATTGAAGGTATACTGATGAACTGTTCATCATAATCTTCAATATGATATTCAAAACTTGGAATACCTGTACTGTTTAACACTGTATCTAATTCGCTATATTTGACCATACAAAAGGGCTCCTTGTAAGAGTTAAGCGTAAACTTTTAGGGAATGTATCTTTTATCTGAATTAGTTCTATCTGATAAATCACATCATCGATTCGCACTGCTTGGGCATTGTCAATCAATGTATTAAATGGGATAGATATAATTCTGTCTGTCTTAGTGCCAACAACGTACAACTCACTAAAAGCCTTTATCCCTATAGTTTCATCTTGAAAATAAAAACAGCCTATTTCTTCACATAGTTGTCTTTCTTTAGTTTTATATATATGACACAATCCACTACTGAATGATTTATCAACCGTTACTGTTTTGCTCATACGTTGTATTTAAAATTCTCAACGCATTTAATTCAGCGTTATAGTTAACTTGAAAATCATTTTGATTATGGCTGTTCATATATAAAACTCTATTTAATAAAAGGTCGTTGGCTAGACCAGTGTTAAAATCTAAGTCATCCCTTCCAGCGACCTTGCATAAATAATCTTTCGAAGAATCGATAAAGCGTTGAAGTTGGCTGTCCAACGCATTATCAACCCATGTGATATTTAAAAACTGTCTTACTTGTTCTAAAAGCTCCATTAAATAGTAGCTGTTAGTCCTGTTAGGTCAAGTAATGCAAATGCATTATTATCTTTAGCAAATCCGTGAGCGTATAGTTTAGCTTTCCAAACTCTCTTATCTTCTAAGAATAAGTAATCATCAGAGAATGAAACTTCTCCATTGTCTCTAAATGCAACTTGTCCGAAGTATTTCTTTGGAAGACCGATAATTGCTTGTCCAGCTGTTAATCCTGTATCTAATACAACAACACGAATACCCATCTTTTCTAGTTTAGAATAGTGGTTTCCTTCTGGTGTAATTCCGTCATCTGCTTCATAGATATAGTCATAGTATGAATCACTATCTACATACATAGTAACTAGACCTTTGATAGGGCGTGTATATCCCATAGGATTTTTAGACATAGCTTTTAAAATTGCTTTAAAGTTCTTTCTATCTAAAGCAGTAATCTTTGTGGCTGTTTTCTTAGTGCCTTGTTTTGTATCAATATCATAGTCATAAAGCATACCAAATGGCATGTTGATACCTGTACCGCTGATATATGCTTTAATTAATCCGCTTCTTAAACCTAATGCTAAGTATTCACGGATATATTGTTCTTGCCATGGGTAACCTAAATCAATTAAGCTCTTGCACCATGGAATATATGCGGATAGTTTATTAACTTGAGCGTTAGTAATCTTGAAAGCAGCGCTTAATTCTTTAGTGATTGGGTCGCAAATTTCACCCCAAGTCATAACTGGTTTATCTGCTACAGATACTAACCATTCAACTTGACCTGTTGTATTTACAAAATCGATATCAGCTAATAGGTTACTACCGTCTTCAGCTCCTTCACGTAAATCATCAAAAATTCTTTGTACTAATGTCTTAGGAATAATTAGTGAACCACCAGATGTTGGTGACATACCTACTGTGTTTTTGAAACATGCATCTAAGAATTTCTTTTCTTCATCTGTTGGCATGAATACGCCACGCGCTCTTAAAATGCTTTCGTTTGTTTCGTCTTTTAATTCTTCATGGTTCTTTAAGATTTTAGCTTCTAAATCTTCAAGTTGTTTTTGGTTGATGTTAACAAATGTTTCAACATCACCGTTGTTAATGGCATCTACCATTTCGTTAACGATTTTTTCATCTCTTCCGTTTAATGTCTTGTCTTTCATTCTGTCTCCTTTAACTTAAAAAAGTTCTTTAATTTGTTTTCTGGCTTGTTAGTTTTCTTCCCCTCAGCATTAAAAAAATCACTCTTCTCAAGTGACTTAAATGTTTTTAAATCGTTTAATGTTTTAATGCGTTGGTCAATTTGATTAATGAAATTGTTCTTAGCTGTATTTGTTACAGTTTCATCATCATCTTCTTTATCATCGATAATGTTGTTCGCAAATCCATAATCAACACATTCTTGGGCGGTTAAATAGCTTTCATTGTCCATTAGCGTTGTTAATGTCTCATCATCTAGATTTGTCTTTTCTTTATAGACATCTCTAATGACTTCATTGATTTTCTTTAATGCTTCAGCCACTTGTTCCATTTCTTTAAATGTTCCAAAAGCACAACCACTAGCATTGTGAATCATCAGCATACTTGCTTTGTTCATAATGACTTCATTACCAGCCATTGCAATTACAGAAGCAATTGAAGCCGCGATTCCATCGATATACACTTTCTTGTAACCTGTATATCTTCGTAGCATGTTGTAAATAGCGAACCCTTCAAAAACTTCACCACCGTATGAATTAATGTAAATCTCTAACGGTTTACCGTTGCATTCATCAAGTTGATTTTGAATGTTTTCTGTATTTACTTCTTCATACTTGCCAACATAGTCATAAATTTTCAATGTTGCTACTTCCGCCGAATTTGTAAATTCAGCTTTCATCATCGTTTACTCCTTTCTTGAAATCCTCTAGCGTTTCATAATTCTTTGTGATGTATCTTGTATCTCCACCATCGAAGGTGTCATCACCAACTTTTTCTCTTAATTCATTAATGCTATACATTCCACTGCTTAGCAGCTTGTCCATAGCACTGGCTTGACTAAGAACGTTTGTATATAAAATCGAGTTGATATCAGCTTCTACTTTTGCACCGCTTAGAATGTTCTCTTTATCTAAATAAAAAATGGTAAATGCTTGACTTACCATCTTTAATATTGGTTTAGCAAATGTTGTCATTAGTGCTTGCATTGCATCGGCATCATCTGTTGTTATATCCATTGTCATAAATGTTTGTGGAATACCGAACGCTCTAGCCACATTAGCTAATATTTCTTTGTTGATTGAAATATTGTTGTCTACAACTTTTAATACTTGTTCTACTTCTGAACCTCTTTGTTGGGCTGTCATGTCTGTAAGTTCTTCACCTGTGAATGTTACAAGAACTGAGTTAGGCTGTTTCATTGCATCTATGTAAGATTCAGTTATATCTTTAATAAATTCTTTAATAGGTTTATTGCCGAACTTAGTAGAGTTAACTTTCAGATTGTACTTAGTACCCATTGCTTTATACGCGCCTTGCAGAACAACTTCTTTGAGTGTCTTATAGTCTGATTGCATATTAGCAAAGGCAACTGTATTAGATAATCTGTTAGGCAGTTTTAATAAGATTGCACTATCGCCCTCTTTAAAACTTCTATTGGTTAATACCGTATTTCCTATCTGAACATCAATAAATGTATTTAGTTTTAGTGATAATTCTTCTCCGTTTTTAAAACCGTATGAATCAGCAATATATAACTGTTTGTCTGACATTTCCACAATTAATACTTCACTGTCATTGACTAGCTTTGTAGCGAACATCTTCCAAAATTCACTAGCTGTCTGTCTTTTATTAGGTGCAAAGTTTAATAAATAAAATACATCGTCTTTGACCTTATCACCGCTAGAGTTAACTGTTTCCCACTTAGTATCAGATAATATTGAACCTAATAAGTTACTTACTACATTCAACGCTAGGCTATATTGCCATAGGTTTGAAATGCATTTTATTAGGTCGTCATCTTTAACTATCTGTGGTGTTTCAACAGCACTTGTTGGTGGTGCTTCGTTTCTTGCTTGCAGTTCATCCATATCGGTAATAAAGAAGTCTTTGACATCTTTAAACCATCCCATGTGGTTCTCCTTTCCTTATTAATATATAACTCGTGATAATTCCAAGAAGTTTATGGCACTTATATTGACTAGTTCTTCTGAAGAACACATTGAATGAACAAACGCCATGAACGGGTCTGTCTTTCTGAATCTTGCGTTTTTCTTTCCATATAGTCTGTTTCCCATATCTTCTTTACCTGTCGTCTTAGCTTGCCATGGTACAACCTTTGTATTGAAACAAGCCCACATCAGCATTCTGTTGTTCCATATAAAACGGTTATATAAAAAGCCACGTTCTATAGCCGTGACCATTGGTGAAATATCTCTAGGTTTTACAATACGTAAGTTTCCTGTATCTATTGAATAACCATGATTTTCTAAAATCGGTAATGTTACCACCTTCATAAAATCATCGATTACTATTTCTTGAATAATATATCCGTTTCTCTGTGCTTCATCTTCTATCCAAGAAATAACCATTTCTGGATTAACTTCTTTATCATCAACTAATGTGCATAGTCCTTGTTCACACCATTCTTGCCATGGTGCTTTAATACCTCTAAGGTCTCTATTCTTATTGCATATAAAAGCGTGATTTACACATACGAATTTATCTAAGTCTGAATCATAGAATAAGAAGTTTACACCTGTCCAGTCTGTCGTCTTGGAATAGTCGATACCAACAATGCATACGTTGTCTCTAAGCTTTGAGTAATCATAATCTTGATTTGTTTCTTGTAATGTTTCCCAAGCTACAACATCTGTATCTGCTGACATTTCGGGTAGGTTCATTCTTTTTTGCATAAAGCCTGCAAATCTGTCGGGGTTCTTTTTCCAATCTTCGTATTCATCTTCTATTTCTTCCCTTAGAGTATCTCTAAATGGTAAAGAAGGATTTGCCATTACCCAGTTCTTTTTGTTGTCTACTTCCTTTTTATCATTCAACTTGTAAATGATAGGTAGTAATCCTCTATCCTTTACATTCTTATGTAATATATCTTCTGATGTGTCTAACATATCATCTAATACACCACCACGAACTTCTCCGTTAGTTGTGAAGTACATAATACGAGGGTCATCTTTTTTACCTAATCCAGTAGTCATTACTGATATCTTGGAATAATCAGCATATAAATGAATCTCGTTGAATATGACCGCACCTGTTCTTAAACCATCGTGTTGTTTAGCTTCTGATGAACGCGCTGTTATTGGTGAAGATGTTTTAAGTGAAATGATACTATCACCCGACTTAACATAAAACTTCTTCATGCGTGTTCCTTGCTCTGCACACATAAATTCAATATCTTCTATAGGTCTTAGTGATTGTGTCATGTTATTAGCAATAATATCTATGTCGTATCTTTTAACACCATGATATTTGCTAGTTAAGCAGCATGACCACCAAGCTATCATTCCATCTTTGCCGTTACCACGCCCCATCACAATTAGAATCTTACGCCATCTAGCTTTACGTGTTCCTTTATAGAACGTGCATAAATAAATAGCAGTAAGAAACATTTGATATGGGAATATTTCTTTGAAGAATAAGTAACCTATTTTTAAATATTTATCTAATAGTTCTGTATCAGTATATATATT
>OJAW01000480.1_pt1 | contig 28277 bp, 31 predicted proteins | sample 1589151 | NCBI WGS metagenome assembly OJAW01 (sample SAMN03283290) | human gut metagenome | biome: human-associated habitat; material: feces | host: Homo sapiens | place: Peru | collected 2012
CACACTACCTGCACAAGGCTTATCCAAAGGCTGTGCACTCATTCTTCTTTCTCGTCTAGAATTCATCAAATCACGAATATCATTTTGGTTTCCTTTTTCTAATTGGAAACGACCCACTAAAATAGTCCAATCTTTATGTGATTGAAAAATAGAATGGCGATATGCATAATCCAATTCATCTTTTTTCATCCAACAAATTGTATTATCTTTTAAAACACAGACATCAATTAAATGATTAGCCAAATTATCCTTATAGGCTCCGGCATTCATATAAAGTCCACCACCAATTGAGCCTGGAATTCCACTTGCCCATTCCAAACCTGTTAGTGATCTTTTCATAGCCTCTACTGCCATATTTATAATTGAACATCCCGCTTGCGCTACTAGCACTCCATCTGGTTCAAAATAGAAATCATTCAAAGTACGATCTAGATTGATGATTGCACCATGAAAATCTGTATCCGAACATAAAACGTTAGATCCACGTCCAAGTACATAATATGGAATGTTTTCCTGTGCAAGTATTTCAAGCACACACATTAGTGCTGTACAATTTTTGGGATATATATAATAGTCTACGCAACCACCAATCTTAAAAGTGGTATGTTGTATTTACCTAAGATACTATTTTTCAGTAAATCCCTTTCATGTTGCCTTGTTCCATCTTTATGATTTCTATACCCATCAACCTCTATAGCTAAAATTGGTTTCTCACCTATTGTCCTAAAAATATAGAAATCAAGGTGAGTACTATGATGTGAAGCATATCGTTTTTCTTCTTCCGTTAATAAAGATTTATCTTTAATTAAATCGTCTAATGATTGATGAAAATGAAATCCTAAACCATCATAATCTTGTGTTACTTTTTTTATTAAATGATATATTATATTCTCCGAATCATATTTGGAAATTCTATTATGTTTTTTAAAAAATTCTAACCTTTCTAATTCATATTGTTTATATAGTAAATCAAAACATGAATATATTTTACTATTTACTATATCCATGTTATTATAATCAACATAATTAATAAAATCATTTATATTAGAATTCTTTATAACATTACCTGTAACTATAAAATATAAATGTTTTTTAGCTCTAGAAATAGCAACATTTAATATTTGAGGATCTCCCACAAAATCTTTTATTTCATCTTCTACAGTAGAAATTATTATTGTATCTTTTTCTCTACCTTGAAATTTATGAACTGTACTTACTTCCACATCATTCGTATTTTTCTTTATCAAATTTACTTGATTGTTATATGGCGCAATTATTCCAATTTCTTCATCAGGTATATCTAATAATATATTTTTTATAACATCAACCTGTCTTTGACTTGCCTTATCTCGAGAGTGATTACCTTTAGCAGTTTTAATAACTTTGATTACATCTGATTCACCATTATCTTTTGTCATTATCACTAATTCATTATTATAAAATTTTTTATTACAAAAGTTAATGATTTTAGGATGACATCTGTAGTGCTCTACAAGCATTTTCGTTTGCACATTAGGTATAGTATTTTTTACACTAGATAAAAAACTATTCAATGAATAACTATAACTTTTATCTAATTTATATTCATCAAATATTTTATTTGCCCTTTTACCTATATTACCTGGTACAACATTAGGTAATTGTTTCTCATCACCTATTATAACTGCATACTTTGCTGAAGATAAAGCTAAAGTTCCCTTTACAACATCAATTTGACTTGATTCATCCATAATAATATAGTCAAATTTAAAACCATTATTAAAATTATTTGTTGACGAATAAGCTGTACTTAAAATAACTGGATAATCATTAAGAAATCTTTCACTATTTTTCCATATTTCTGTTGAAGTATATCTTTTTCTTTCACCCTTGTATTTCATAGATAAATATTTTTTAAAATAATCCATTGATAATTTTATAAATATCGCTTCTATTTCTTTATTGTCTTTTATAAATATTTCTTTTTCATTTATTTGATTATCTATTTCTTTTAAATCATTTATATATATTAAATTTTGTAATGTTTTTAATATTATATTTATATTGTTGTTATAAAACTCAAAATTTCCTATTCCATATATAAATGTATATTTTATCTTATTCCAAATTGATATCTTATCAAGACTAATCATCTCATTCCATAATAATTTGATTTTATTTGTGTTACATCTTTCTAATTCAATTAACTCTATTTTTTGACTTTTAATTAATTCTTTAAAATACCTATACTCTAATTCTAATTCACTTTTTCTTTGAATTAAAAGGGCTAGTTCTTTTTTTTCATTATAAAACTTTTTAACTGTTTGATTATAATATTCAAGGTTAGAGGCAATATCGTTTATATCCATAATTTCATATTCGTCAAATTTAGGAATAATACTTTTTTGCTGTTCTACAAACAAGTCTTTATTTTCTCTTCTCCCAAGTAACGCTTCAAAAAAGTCAAGATTATATTTTTCAAGTTTTTCTTTCACATTTTTTATTGCCGAATTATTATCAGATACAACTTGACAATTCATATCTCGAACTATAATATTAGCTATTATATTTAATATGGTTTGTGTTTTTCCGGTTCCTGGAGGTCCCTCAATAATACTTATTTTATTATATATAGCATTTTCTACTGCTTCATACTGACTAGAATTACATCCAAAAGGAAATATTAATGTTTCAATATCATTTTCTTTTGTCAAATCATCTGAAAGCTTTAAATAGTTAGCTAATGCTGTATCCAAACTATCTACTTTTACCTTTTTCATATATTCACATAATGTTTTTTTACCATCTTGATTACGTAAAGATACAAGCTCAGAAACTTCACTCATATATTTTGTAACATTGTAACAATCTGTATTTAATATTTTGACTTCATTATATCCATAACTTTTACAACCAAAACTTTTATCTTTAGATATTACATAATAATATAAATTACCTTTATATTCATATTCATAGACTTCTTTTATATTTTCTAATAACTTATTATTCACATAGAATATACAATCTTTCAAATCTAGTAATCTCGGCTTTTTAATAACCTTAATCCTACCTTCAGAAAAATTATAAGTTTTACTATTGCCTTTATATTTAATATTGTACATATTTTTATTAACATCAAAATTACAATAAGATACACTATCATTAGCAATTTTATCATCAATAAGAATAATATCCTCTTTTAAATCCATAACACACCTCTACAAAAAAGACTAGTAAAAAAACTAAAGTCTTTACTAGCCCTTTATTAATTTTAATATATCATAAATATGATTAAAAATAAACTTTTTAACCAAAATTTTTCTTTGGTTTACAAATTATTATTCATGAATCTTTTTCATAAGTAAATTAACATCTGTTATAGTAACATTGGAATCATTCTCATCACCAAATACTCCAGCCATAGCTTGTAAGTTAGTAATATTTTCAAATCTAAAAACTATTGATTGAGAAAAATGCATCTGCTTACCATTTGAAGCAAGTAATTCAAAAGTTAAATCCTTTATAGCAGAACCTTCATCAGTTTGAAGATAAAATGTACCACCATGTGTAGCATCTACACCTTTTATTAAACCAGAAAATGTAATTTCATATATTCCAGGTTGAACCTCAATATCATTATCTTCTAGTAAATTGAAATAACTAGATGGATTAGGTATAAGCCATGGATCTTGAAGTGTCATTTTACCTGTTGTTTTTGTTTCTACAAATCCTGTAGACATTAAACCTTCATTTGTAGATGGTGTTGTTGGACCTTCTGGACCTATATCACCTTTATCCCCCTTATCACCTTTTTCTCCTTTTTCACCCGGTATTCCTTGAGGACCTATATCGCCTTTAGGACCTGTTGGTCCAACTGCTGTAAGACAAATACCTAAATTTAATAATTTATTCCTTAACTTTAATCTTTCTTCCAGTTCTTGATATTTTTGACAATCCATAAAATACCTCCTCACCATAATATATGGTGGGAAACTCTTGTTGACTAAACATATCACTAACAAAAAAGAATAAAGTAATCAAACTTTATTCTCCTACTGCTTTATTTAGTTTAATGCTAATTTCTTCTATTTTTTTATTTCTATAAACAGTCATTTTTACAGTATCACCAACAGTATATTTATATAATATATATTTTAAATGTGCACCATCAGATATTTCATTATTTTCAATCTTTAAAATAACATCACCCTTTTGTAATCCGGCAGCTGAGGCAGGAGTATCATTTTGCACATTAACTACTACAACACCTTTATCTATATCTTCATCAAGTAAAATGTTGTTACGATATAAAGCATAGGTATTATCAGCATCTAATGTTTCAACACCTAATATAGGTCTTACTATAGCTTCGCCTTTTTCTAATCTATCAACAGAAGTCATAACAAGCTCGATAGGTATTGCAAATCCCATACCCTCAATTGTATCTTGTACTAATTTTAAAGAATTAACTCCAATTACTTCGCCATTAATATTACATATTGGTCCACCACTATTACCAGGGTTTATAGCTGCATCTGTTTGCAAAACTTGCATTACATAAGCACTACCATTATCTAAGCTAACATCTACAGTTCTATCTTTTCCGGATAAAATTCCTTTTGTAACAGTTCCCATATACTCCGTACCTACAGGTGTTCCTACGGTAAATACAGTATCTCCAATACTTGCATTTTCACTACTACCAATTTCTGCTACTGCTAAAACAGAACTAGCATCAATAGCAAGTACCGCAACATCTTCATATTCATCACTACCAAGTACTTTTGCTTCAACTGTCTCATTATTCATATTAACAACTTTTACTGTTGTTGCCCCACTAATAACATGATTATTAGTTATAATATAACCAGTTTTATCATCTTTTTTATAAACAAATCCAGTACCTGTCCCAGATAGTTTACTGCCTTTATAAGACTCAATAACAACTACAGCATTGTATACTTTAGATACACCAGACTTAATTGTATCACTTTCTGTAACATTTACTTCCGAAACTGTTTTTTCAATAGTTTGATTATTCATAGGAAAATAGTGAAGTGTTACTACAGTTCCTATTACACCTACAAAGAAAGCAACTATTACATATATTAATGATTTTAAATTATCTTTTGAATATTTCATATAGTTCCTCCTATTCTATATTTGTTATTTCCCTCCAATTGTTAGGAAAACCTATTTTATTTAAAATTACATCAAGTGGCACCGAATCAACCTTACCATCTAAAAGGTCGATTTCATAACCTAATTCATTTATCAATTCTTTAAATTTATCATCATCAAGCATATACTTAAAAATTATCATTAACGCAAATAAATCATTTTTACCATATTTATATTGATCTACATCTTTTTCAATATTTAATCTACTATGAATTACATCATCTGGTATAACTCTTTGAGTCCTATGATCATATAAAATATCTTCATGAGCACATAAATTTCTAAAATTTGCTAGAATATTTAAATAAATAGATAAAGTTTCTGCTTCCATTCCATACTCATCCGCAATTTTAAATTGATCATCTGGTTTTAATATGTTAAATAATTCCGAAATAATACCAAAAGATAACACTTTTACTAATACCCAAAGTGGAATATAACCATAATTACTTATATAGTGAAGAGTTGCTGTATGTTGTTTTGTATTAACTCTAATCTGTCTTTTCATTTTATTCAAAACATCTTTTACTTGTCTAATCTTCATACTATCTTGAGTAAAATTTTTAGGATTCAAATAATCTTTTTCCTTAATACCATATTTTCTAGATAATTGATAACTAATAATAGATTTAATATTATTCTCAATAATCAATATATACTTAAACATAATATTTCTTATATTTCTATCAAATGTAAAAGTCGCATACAATTCTTCAAAGGTTGCCCCTTTAACAAACTTTCTATCTTTATATCCTTCCATAAATAACCAACGATATCCATTTATAAAAAAGTAATTTTCTTTAAATAAGATTTCCTTAGTTTTTTCTTCATCGTTAATAACAAGTCCTTTATTACGCATGATTTCTATTTGTTCATCTAAAGTCTTGAATATTTTACGCTCCATACCATCACCATTATAATTATAACACATTGCATATGAAAAAAATATGATTTTTTTGTGGTGTTTTTGTGTAAAATCATATTTCTTTAAAATATTTAATTATTCCTCTAGTAATTGAATTTGCTACTTTTAGTTGATAGTCACTTTTTAGTAACAAATATCTATCATTCGGATTTGTAATAAATCCTACTTCTATTAACACACCCGGACGTGTTACTCTTTTATGTAAATACATTTCATTTGTTAGTTTGTATTTTCTTGTTGTTTTTAAATCTTCTTTTAAAACCCTTTGCATGATTTCAGCTATTTTAACATTTTTCTCATTAACATCATCGTAAAAAACTTGCGCACCTCTCCACGTCGTTGTTGAATCGGCATTTAAATGTATTGATAAGTACAAATCACACATCGATCTATTTATAATATTAGCTCTTCTTGATAAGTCGCTACGCTTCCTATTAACTGCGTTGTTAGCAGATAAATCATAATTGCCATCACGGGTTAAATAAACTATCGCCCCTTTACTTTCTAAAACAGACATAAGCTTCTTACTTAATTCAAGATTTATATCTGCCTCGTATATATCTTTATATAAGGCACCAGGATCAACTCCACCATGACCTGGATCTAAATAAATAACTTTACCTAAAAGTTCTAAATCATTACCCTTAGCAAAAGTAAAAGAAAAAGTACATAAAAATAATATAAGGACAAATAACATTGATAACTTGTATTTAACCACTGTACTCACCCTTATAAATTTATGCACTTAAAAACTATTTATACTTTAAACATATTCCAAGGATATTCATCTGGAGTATTTATTTTAAAACTTAAAAGTTCTTTAGTAACAGGATGATAAAAGCTCAAACCCGTTGCATATAAAGCAATTTGTTCTCCAACTTTAGCATTTTTATTATATCTTTGATCACCCCAAAGAGGTAAATGGCGGCTAGAAAATTGTACCCTTATTTGATGACTTCTGCCAGTTTTTAAATTAATTTTAACTAAAGAAAGATTATCACAGTATTTAATCAATTGATAATCAAGTTCTGCAAACTTACCATTCTTATTAACTTTAACCATATTAGTTTTTTCATCTTTAAGTAAATAATCTTGTAAATTATCTTTTTCTTTAGCCTTACCACATAAAACAGCTTGATATTCTTTTTTCATTTGATGGGTCCTAACTTGTTCACTTAATCTACTAGCAGCTTTACTTGTTTTAGCAAATACCATCACACCGCCAACTGGCCTATCCAAACGATGAACAAGTCCTAAATATACATTCCCTGGCTTATTATATTTTTCTTTTAAATATTTCTTTAAAATAGTCAACAAATCTAAATCATTAGTATTATCTGCTTGAACTAAAACATTTGGTTTCTTTTCAACTACTAATAAATGATTATCTTCATAGATTATATTAATCATTACATTCCCATCTTCCATAAATGCCACATGGTAAAACTAAATCATTTTCGGTAATAGGAAGTCCTATTTCTCCTGCTTCTACTTTTCCACCATATTTCTTTTCCATAGTGGTTTTTAAAATATTAAATAAAACTGTACTAGAAATCCCTGTAGTGTAAGCATTAATTAAAAAGAATAAAGGATTATCACTTAGTATTTCCATACAAGCACTAATTAAAACATCTAAATTTTGTTCAAACTTCCATACTTCCCCATTTGGACCTCTACCATAACTAGGAGGATCCATAATAATCACATCATATTTATTACCACGACGAGCTTCTCTTTGAACAAATTTTAAACAATCATCTACAATAAATCTAATTTTATGGTCTCCAAGACCACATAGTTTCATATTCTCCTTAGCCCACTCTGTCATTCCTTTAGAAGCATCAACTTGTACAACTTCTACAGCTCCAGCTTTTGATGCCGCCATTGTAGCAGCACCAGTATATGCGAATAAATTTAACACTTTTATTAGTCTATTAGCACTTTTTATTTTATTCATAGAAAAATCCCAGTTAGCAGCTTGTTCTGGAAATAATCCGGTATGTTTAAAATTTGTTGGACTTACTTTAAAAGTTAAATCCTTATATTTTACTGTCCAAAACTCTGGTAGTTTACTCTTAAAATCCCAATAACCTCCGCCTTTGTTAGAACGATGATAAAATCCATCTACTTTATTCCATAAATCTGTCTTTTCTATTGGCCACATTGCTTGGGGCTCAGGACGTCTAAATATAACATTTCCCCAACGTTCTAATTTTTCTCCATTTCCAGCAGAAATACATTCATAATCTTTCCATTCATCACTAATATACTTCATATCATATCCTCATTTCATCGTTATTAAAATCTTTATCAATTAATATTTCATGAATTAACTCTTCTTTATTATCAAGTTTAATTTCTTCTATACGCTCAACCCTACATTTTTCTGCTTGTATAATTGCTTTAACTTTACTTACAGCATTTTCTATCTTATCATTAACAACAACATAATTATATTTATTATAACTATTTATTTCATTATAAGCTTCAGTAAAACGCTCAATTACCTTTTCTTTAGACTCTGTTTTTCTTGCTATCAATCTTTTCTTTAATGTTTCCATATCTGGTGGCATTATAAAGATGAAAAGTGCAGATGGAACTAACTTTTTAATATTTATAGCACCATTTATATCAAGCACTAAAATAACATCTATTCCTCTGTTTAAATAATCTTCCAACTTATCTTTAGGAGTTCCATAATAATTACCATTATAGTTAGTATATTCTAACAGTTTTCCATCTTTTATTTTCTGCTCAAACTCTTCTTTTGTAACAAAAAAATAATTTTTTCCTTCTTTTTCATTTCCTCTAGGATTCCTAGATGTCATAGAAACAGATAACCAAATATTATCAGAATCTTCAATAACTTTATTACAAATAGTATCTTTCCCAGCTCCACTTGGACCTGACACAACAATTAGTAATCCATTACCATCAACTTTTAACATAGCATCATTTCCTTTTTAATAGTATAACATATTAAAGATTTTTTTCACATAAAAAATAAAGTATTTCTTTACTTTATTTTTCTTTTGTCAACTTTTTAATCTTATCATTTCTTTTTGCTATATTCTCTTGCGCTAACGCATCATAATTTTCTAAAACTCGTAATTCTTTTGACGTTTCTTCTAAGAATTGTTTTAGCTGTTCAAATTCATTTTGAGATAAATTAAAACAATTTTGATAATTATTTTGTAGCATTAACAAATGTGTCTTTTGCTTTTTCTTTTTACTTAATGATTGTTCTAGTTCTACCAAATCATATTTTTGTCTTACATTATAAAAACGCTTAGTCAACAATCTTGACCATCCATTCATCAAAATAAAACTACATAGTCCTAATAAAATAGAAAATAACACATTAAGTGCAACAGGTAATTTTAATCCTACAAAAATAACAATTGCTGCTAACACAGAAATCATTATAGAATAAATGTTAGAAACATCTTTAATAATTTTAATCTTTTTAGGAGCCTCGTTATAATCTTTTAAAATAGCATCCAAATTATCTATTTCAAATTGAACTAATTCAAGATCTTCTTTTATTAATTCTGTTTCTCTTTTTAAAGATTTGACCTTTTTTTGACAACCTTCTAAATATTCCTTTAAAAAACTAATAGTTTTCTTCTTATCGTCTATCATTTTATCGTAATAATCCATAATAACATACCACCCTTGTTAAATATAATAACATAAATTTGTAATAATCGCTACAATTATTCATCATCGTCAAGTCCATTTTCCTTCTTTAACTCTGTTCTATTAATTCCAAGTGATAAAACAGCTGAGTCAGAAGTAAGTTTAGAAAGTAATTTATCAACTAAATAATTAAAATTATTATCAGAAACAAGAGAAACTAAAATACTAATATTTTCCCCTTCTTCTTTACTATTTATATTAGTTAAATTTATTTCTTCATGACTAACTAGTTTAATAATTAAATTTTTTATATTTTGTTCATTTCCCTTTTTACATAAAATGTTAAAATCATAAATTTGTTTTTTTGAATTATTCTTTGATATTTTCATTGTTAAAAAACGTAAAACAACATTAGCAAATAATATCAACATTGTTCCTATACCAGCTTCTAATAAATGTCCACTCGCACATAAAACTCCAATAGCTGCAGCACACCATAATGTGGCAGCAGTATTAAGTCCTCTAATATTAGCACCATCTTTAATTATTACTCCAGCACCTAAAAAACCTATGCCAGATACGACTTGCGCCGCTATTCTTCCCACATCTCCACTTGAAGTTAAAAATGAAAATGAAACAAATAAAAATGCGCCTATTGATACTAAGACATTAGTTCTAAGACCAATAGCTCTACCACGCAATTGACGTTCCAAACCTATAATTAAACTATAAACAAAACTCATTGTAATTCTTATTAAAAATACATCATAAGTCATAGTCTCAACCTCCTTATTGGCATAAAAAAAGTTAATCTTATAATTAACTTCTTAAACGTGTACAACAAATTATACTACATAAAATATATTCTATCAATAATTTTTAATAAAAAACCTTGAAATATAAATTCCAAGGTTTGTATTTGTAAAAATTAACGTTTTGAGAATTGTGGCGCACGACGTGCTGCTTTTAATCCTGGTTTCTTTCTTTCTTTAGCTCTTGAATCACGAGTAACTAATCCAGCAGCTTTTAAGATTTTTCTAAAGCTTGTATCACTTGTTGGATCAGTATCTTTATCATATTCTAATAAAGCTCTTGCAATACCTAAACGGATTGCTCCAGTTTGTCCAGAGAAACCTCCACCATTAACTTTAACATCAATATCAAAAGTATTTTCAGTATTTGTAGCAACTAAAGGTTGTTTTAAATCCATAACATTAGTTTCATAAGGCATAAATTCTCTAACATCTACACCATTAATAGTAATTTTACCTTTACCTGGAACCATAGTAACTTGCGCTACTGATGATTTTCTTCTACCAGTTCCAATAAATTTTCTTTCTGCCATTTAAACCCCTCCTATCTAGTCCATTCCACTGGTTTTTGAGCCATATGTGGATGTTCACTTTCTGCATATACAAATAATTTTTTATACATTTGACGTCCTAATCTTCCTTTTGGAAGCATTCCTTTAACTGCTCTTTCAATCATTTCAACAGGATATTTTTCCTTCATTTCACGAGCAGTTCTTTCTCTTAATCCACCTGTGTATCCACTGTGGTTGTAATAAATTTTATCATCTAATTTATTACCTGTTAAATTAACTTTTGAAGCATTAACAATAATTACAAAGTCTCCACAATCAATATGTGGTGTAAAAGTTGGTTTATGCTTCCCTCTTAATAATGTAGCAGCTTCTGTAGCAATACGTCCTAAATTTTTTCCTTCAGCGTCGATTACATACCAATTACGTACTACATCTTCTTTTTTTTGCATATATGAATTTTTCATATTCTTTTCCTTCCTCCATTACATATAAGTGAATTGTCCCAAGATTCACTTTATGTGGGATATATAAAATGTACCAGTTAAAATTATATTAAAAAACTTAAAAAAAGTCAATATTTATTTAGCTTTTATAACAATTATTTTACATTTCCCATCTATACTTAGTATATTTTACGATTTTATTACTTTTATTTATACCATACATTATATAAATAAAGACCTTCAGGATGTGCAGTAATACCAGCTTTACATCTGTTTTTAGCTTCTAATATATCTTTTACGCATGAATAATCCTTTTTACCAGCACCGATTTCTATTAAAAGTCCAACCATATTTCTAACCATATATCTTAAGAAACCACTTCCTACAAATGATATTGTAATTATATCATTTTCACATTTGATATCAGTTTGATATATCGTTCTAATATAATCTTCTTTTAAATCATTAGCTTTAGTAAAAGATTTAAAATCATGTGTTCCTTCTAAATATTTAATAGCTCGTTTCATATCATCTAAATTTAATTTCTTATTATATTGAAACACATAATCCTTCTCTAAAGGATTATACTCACCAACATTTATTTTATAAACATATTCTTTTTTCAAAACATTAAAACGTGCATGAAAATTATCATCTACTTCTTCTACCGATTTAATATATATGCTTTTATCAATCAAACTATTTAAAGCCTGTTTTAATTTGTCGGGTGTTATTTTAATATCTAAATCAAAATGAGCTTTCTGATTTAAAGCATGAACCCCTGCATCTGTTCTGCCACTCGCACTTACATTAACCTGTTTATTATTAATCATAGTTAAAGCTCGCTCCAACTCTTCTTGTACAGTTTTTACCTTAGGTTGTTTTTGATAACCATAAAACTTTGAACCATCATAAGCTAATGCCATTAAATATCTCATACAAACACCTCTATTCCAATTATTATTACTAATAATAATATATGTCCTCCAATAACTAAATAATCATTTCTTTTCATCTTATTATTTGAATAATATGTTCTACTATTAAAATTAAAATTTCTAACCTCTAAAGCTTCTGATAAGACATCTGCTCTTTTTATTGACAATATAAACATTGGTATAATCATTGTTTTTAATGATTCTATTTTACCCTTTATATTTGAATTATAGTAATCCATTCCTCTACTAGCTTGTGATCTCATTATTTTTATTGTTTGTTCATAAATAATAGGAATAAAACGAAGCGCAAAAGAAATAGAATAAGATACTTTAGAAACAGGAACATTTAAAGTTTTTAACGGTGATAACACATATTCTAAACCATAAGTTATATCGGTTGGTTTAGTAGTTAATGTAAATATCGATGAATAATTAATTAATAAAATAATTTCTATAATCATTACTAGTGAATTATATAAACTAACTTTAAAAATTAAATTTATGAATAAAAGTGAAATTAAAAAATAACTAATATTTTTAATATTAACCAAATATTCATACACGGTTACTTTTAAGGTATAAAATAGGTATAAACTAAAACCTAATAGAAAGAAGCTTAATAATAATTTATTGTTAATAAAAATTATTAAAACAAATAGTAATAGAGATATAACCTTTGTAACAGGATTTAAATTATGAATAAAAGTTTTATTTTCTTTATATCTTCCTAAAACTAGATTATTTAACATATCTATATATATCCTTTATTAAATCATTTATTTCATCTCTATAACCAATTTTTATATTTTTTTTCTTTTTTACTAAGTTAGAAAACTCAATAATATCTGGAACTTTAATATTGTTCTTTTTCATAATCTTTTCATTACTAAAAACATCATATTTATTTCCTTTTAATACAACTTTACCATCTTCTAAAACAATAACTTCATCACTTATTTTAAGTAAAAAATCAGTATCGTGACTTACAACAATAATTGTTTTACCATATCTATTTTTTAGCATTCTAATAATCTTTAGAAGGTTTTTTCTCCTTACATGGTCTAATCCTATTGTTGGCTCATCTAAAACGATTACCTTAGGATTAAATACCAAAATAGAGGCTATTGCCACTAATCTTTTTTCACCATGGCTTAAACTAAGAGGATCTCTTTTTAAAAATGATTCATCAAGACCTACCATGATTAAAGCATCTTTAATTCTTTTATCAATACCACTTTTCTTATAATTGAAGCAATTCAATGCAAACTCTATTTCACGTTCTACTGTGCTTGCAAAAAATTGTTCCTCAGTGAATTGAAAAACTAATCCTATTTTATTTCTTAAAGCATTTATATCTTTTATTTTATTGTTTTGTTCCAAACGATAAGAAGAAATATCTATATGGCCACTAGTAGGTAATAATACTCCATTGATTAGTTCAATTAATGTTGTTTTTCCACTACCACATTTTCCAACAATAGCGTAGACTTTACCACTTTCAAAATCTAAATTAATATCATCTAAAACACTATGTTCATTACTAGTTTTTTTATTATAAATATACCCAACATTACAATATTTTACTTCCATAAATGATTCACCATCTCATTCATATTTAACATAGTATCACTAACAAGACCATAATATCCAAGTTTATTAGATAAATCAACCATAAAAGGTAAATCTAATCCTAGTTTTTTTAATAATCTTTCTTCTTTATACACATTTAATTTAGAATCATTTAAAATTATTTTTCCTTCGCTTAAAACAATAATATCACTACCATAAACAGTTTCTTCTATATCATGAGTAACATTAATAATTGTCATCTTTTTTTCATTGTTTAATCTTTTTAAAATATTTAAAATTTGTTTTTTAGTTACACCATCTATCATTGAAAGAGCTTCATCAAGAATTAATATTTTAGGTTCTTTAATTAACGCAGATGCTAGTGCTACTAACTGTTTTTCTCCCCCACTTAAAGTGTTTAAACTACGATTTAACAAATTCTCAACAGGAACATAAGTTAAAACTTTATTTAGTTTTGTTTTAATAGTACGTTCTGCATAATGCATATTATCTAAACTAAATAGTATTTCATCTTTTACGGTATCACAAACAAAAGTATTATCAGGATTTTCAAAAACAACACCAACATTATCTCTAATATCTTTTAAATTATCATCACAAAGATTCATGTGATATATATTGATATAGCTATCTGTTTTTATTAAACCTAAAAGAATTTTTACTAGTGTACTTTTACCACTTCCAGAAGAACCAATAATATGAACAAAACTACCTTTTTTAATATCTAAATTGAAATTATCAAATATTTTTTTTTCATTATAACCAAAATTTAAATTTTTAATCATAATAATATTATTATCCATATTATCACCTCACTGTGTACCATATATTATAATATATTTATTATTTATTTACAAATAAAAACCCAAATAATTGGGTTATTTTTTTAAAGAAATTTTTCCATCATATATATATGTGGTATTACCATAAGATATTTCACCATTTACTACATTACCACTTTGTATATTAAGCTCTCCACTATTAGGATGACTAATGCTTATATCAATTCTATAATTTTTATTACCAATACTTATACTGCCATCTTCTTCAATCTTGTATATTCCATCAGAAGTATTATTATCATTAAGTAATTGTGTAGCCATAACCAAATTTACAGACCTAATATAGTTTTCAGCACTTGATTCATTAACAGCAACTTTTGGAGTATTTATTTTTTCTATAAGTAATGGCATTATTGAATAATTTAAAAGAAGCAAAATACCTATAATTATGAACAAAACAATAAAAGCAGGACTAGTACGACCGTTTTTTGCACATAATCTTTTTAATTCTTCCAAAGTATAATTAGTATGTTTATCAACAATTTTGTTAATTTTTTTATCGACAATTTTTAAATATAATGAATTAAACATAAAAAACATAATAATATTTAAAAATAAATTTATAAATAGCACAACATAAACACTAAAATTTAATAATAAAAGAACAATTATAAAAAGCCATACTATTCCAATTAAATAAAGTTTTCTATATAAAGCATATATAGGTCCAAATAAAAGTGACGAAAAAGATAATTTACTATCTTCAATTCCAACATAATTATTACCGATATAAATTTTTTCTAACGTGTCATAATCTTTTTGCGATAATCCTTGCGCTACTTCATTTACTGTAGACTCAAAAGATCCTTGATTACCACAATTTTTACATCTACCATTATTATCTAGTTCACTACCACATATAGAACAATAATTCATATTACCACTTACTCACTTTTCCCATTTTGAATTTTATAAGATATTTTTAACTTCAACGACATCGGAATTAGTTTAGAGAAAAACACACCTAATTTCATTTTAACACCCGGTATAATAATTCTTTTCCTATTAAACATTTTATCTATTGCATATTGTGATACTTGATAACTATTCATACCCTTAATACTAAATGAACACTTAGCCACTCTATTGAATTCAGTATCAACAGGACCAGGGCATAAACATCCAATATAAACATTTGAGTCACTTCTTCTTAATTCTTCACTAATAGCACTAGTTAGATTTAAAACATATGCTTTTGTTGCATAATAACTAGCCATTAATGGTCCAGGCAAGAAAGCCGCACTACTGGCAACATTTAATATATAACCTTTATCTTTTTTCTTAAAATCATTTAAGAATAATTTAGTTAAAGTATGAACTGTTTTAATATTAATATCTATCATATCTAATTCTTTATCAATACTTGTACTAACGAATTCACCATATACACCAAAACCAGCGTTATTAATAAGTATATCTATATCTTCTTTTTTATACTTGTTATATAGTTTCATACAATTAAAAGTGCTAGAAATATCCATTATTTCTATCTCAACATTAGTTTTTATTTCTTTTTGTAATTTTTCTAATTTTGTTTTTCTTCTAGCAACTAATATTAAATCATATCCCATATTACCTAAAATACGGGCCATATCTGCCCCTAATCCTGAACTTGCACCTGTTATTAAAGCTTTCATAGTATCACCTCTAAGTTGATTATACAATAAAAAAAATTCAAAGACAATAATCTTTAAATTTTTATTTTATAAATCTATTTTTACATCACTTTTCTTTACATCTTCAGCTTCAAAAAAAGCTTTTTTAGTTAAAGACTTAGAATTTGCAACTATACTTGTTGGGAATGTAACTATCATTTGATTAAACATTGATACATTTGAATTATACATTCTACGAGCTGCTTGTAAGTGTTCTTCAACATCAACAATAGATTGTTGTAATGTTTTGTAATTTTCACTAGATTTTAATTCAGGATATGCCTCTGCTAAAACATTTATTCTTTCTAAATTTTTAGTCATTTTACTATTTTCTTCATTCTTTTCTTCTAAAGACATTCCTTTACGAAGATTAATAACCTCAAATAAAGTTTCTTTTTCATGTTTAGCATATGCTTTTACAGTATCCATCATTTTAGTTAAAACATCATATCTTTTAGTTAAAGCTACATCTATTCCAGAATCAGCTTCTTCAATTTTAACAATACATCTATTTAATTTATTAGATGTTGCAACATACCAAATAGCTACTATTACAACTAATAATAAAATTATTCCTACTAATACCATATACTACACCTCCCTTCTAAATAAATCATTATCTAAGTCAAGTGTATCCACAAACTCAGTAATAATTTTCATCTCATTTAATGTTTTATTTTGTTCTTCTTCTAAATTTATTTTTTTAAAAATGTTAGCCTCAAATAAATCTTTATTATTATAAAGCCCTACATGAAGACGATTATCAATAAAACATAGTAGCAAACGTCCTTTAGTTTTATCTTTCAATTCTTTTATTTTTTCCATACAATTAGGAGTCAAAACATAAAATGCATCTAATTCATTTTGTGCATAAACCTTAAATTCTTTATTAAATTCCATATCTTCCATACTTACTTTATTATATTTTGTTTTTGAAAACAAACTGCCTCTTCTAGCATTATGGAAGTTTTTAGCACACACTTGAATATTAGCTTTAAATTGTTTATTAAAATCAAATATAAACCATTGACCTCTAAATATCGTTACATATGTTGTATGTCCTTCATCATCAGTATGTTCTTCTTCAATATGAACATCTGCAGATTCGAAATTAATATTCTTATACTTAGCCTTTATATAATCATTAGAATGATATCTATCACCCATATTCATCATTTGTGTTGAAGCAATAGTTTCATACGCTATACCATTTTCTGGTTTATAATCAATATCAGTAAACATTTTTTGAAAAGAACTTAAAACCACTATTCTTTTGTATATCTCATTAAACTCTGTTCGATCTTTGCTTGTTAATATTGCCGTTAAAATTGTTCCAATTATAAATGCTACCATAATAATGCCAAGCTGGCCTTCTGTAATATAAATTAATAATACTCCAGCTAAAACAGCTATTATAATACCTATTACAGTCTTTTTAATAATCTTCTTTCTTAGTTCTTCTAATCTATCAAGCTCACTCACTTTATCACACCCTAATAAAATTTTATACAATTATATAAATATTGTCAACAAAAAAATCAATGTGATTTAAAAACACATTGATTTAGTACTTCGTTCTACTTTTTAATTTATTTTATTTAATCAAAATATTAGTTTCTAGATTCTGAGATGGTAATACAACTAAACAATTCCACAACGCGAAATACCATTAGCATCGACACTGCAATAATGGCCACCATCAGCAGATGCAATCACACTACCATCTGGATTCGCAGATAAACCACTACTATTATTAGTATCGCATGAAGCATAGACACCATGCGATGAAATTTCACAAGTAAAACCATCAATAACTTCTAATTTTTTTAAAATTAGTAGGCTACCGGTATAATTAGATTCATTTTCTGACCACCCAAATTCACCGTTCGTTAAACAGTATTCTTTACTATTATATTTAACGCATGCATATGATTTTGTTACTTTATTATCTTTATCTAATACATGTTTTAAATAAATTTTTTTTCCTAATGTACTTGGATCTTTTGTAAATTTAGATGTGTCACTTGGATCTATTGTATCATCTATATTTATTATATCTGTATCATCTGCTGACCATCTATACACTACTGTTGTTGATGATGCACTTCCTTTATCTGTTGCTTCATACTTCTTATTTTCCTGATTATATTTTACATCATAATCTCCCACAGTCATTGTTGTTCCTTCTTTGGATACCAATCCATTAGATATTGTTACTGTTCCTCCATTTGGTTTAGTTCCACTCATATCTATTGTTACTGATTCTGTTAAACCATTTCCTGTTAGATTTCCATTACTATCTATTGTATATGGTCCATCTGCTAGTGGATTATTTTCTAATTTTTTCTCAGCTATTGTTGTCTCTACTTGTTTGATGTAGTTATCTGCTGTTCTTTCTGCTGCTCCTTTCTTTGCATTTTTAATTGTATTCATTACTATTGGTGTTGCAATAAGAGCAATAATTGCGAGTACTACTATTACCGCTAGTAATTCAATAAGCGTAAATCCGTATTTATTTTTTAATTTCATAATCTTCCTCCTTCTTTTATTTAGATTTACTTTGTTTTGTAAAGGTACAACAAAAAAACACAAAGAAAGCTAGACTACAAATAAGTCTAGAAACTTCGTGTTTTCTTTTTTATTTAATTTTATAGTATGATTAAATAACCCCCAGGTTGGTGTTTCTGTTAAATTTTTTGAAGTCATGTTAACCATACTACCACTTTCCTTTACTGTATTAATTATACTTAATTGTCTTTATTGTTGTCAACAAAAAAAGATACATTGTATGTACCTTTTACATTTCAACATTATGATAAATATTTTGAACATCATCTATTTCATCTATCATATTATATAATCTTTGAAATTCTTGTAAATCTTCTCCAGCTAAAGTAATTCTTTCTTTTGGTAACATTGATATTTCATCTAATTCAAACTCAATATTAGGATTTAATTTACTTATAGCACCCTTTATCTTAAATAAATCTTGTGGTGCTCCATATATAACAATATGATTATCACTTGATTCAATATCTTCAATATCTACATCATCCATAATTAAAGCATCCATTACTTCTTCTTCATTTAAACCATTAAAGGCAACTACACTTAAATTGTCATACATATAAGCAACACTTCCTTGAGCTCCTAATTTAACATGACATTTATTAATAACAGCTCTTAAATCACTTATACTTCTATTTACATTATCTGTTAAACATTCAACCATTAAAGTTGATCCTGCTGGTCCAAATACTTCATATGTTACTGTTTCATAGTTTTCTCCAGAACCACTATTTACTTTATCAATAGCTCTTTTTATAACATCTGATGGCACTTGTTCTTTTTTAGCTTTTTCTATTAATCTTTTTAATCTTAAATTACCTTCTGGACTAGTTCCTCCAGTTTTAGCAACTTGATATATTTCTCTTGCATACATACCATATAATTTACCACGTGCTGCTCCTGTTTTTTGTTTTGCAGCTGCTATATTAGGAAATCTTCCCATAATTTCACCATTCCTTCTTGTGTCTTTATTTTACTATATATTTATATTTTTTTAAATACTTATTTAGAAATATTATAATCTTTTTTTATAATATTATCTAAAAATTGATTAGAACCATATTGATAATGTTTTATATTTAGATGAAGATACTCATCAAATTCCATAGGAAAAGATGTTATCAAACAATTATTAAAATGTGCTTCTAATCTTCTAAAGTTTCTAATCATCTTATCAGATAGATTTTTTTGAATTCTTAAATTTTCTACTTTATATTCCAATAATAATTTTTTTAAATCTTTATCATTTAGTTTACTATCTTTTAATTTATCTTCATATCTTTTTTTAAGCGCTAGCTCACGACTATTATATCTAACTGGTAATAGTGATATAACTTTTACTTTATCTATACCTTTATCTTTTAAAATATCAAAGAAGATTGATAATGCGATTAATGCTGATGGTGATACATCACTTATATTTTCAGGATAATAGTCACCATTATCTTTATAATCTCTATACTCATCTGTCTCTAGAGTACTAACACCCTCATTTAATTTATATAATTTTCTTTTTATTTGCTTTTGGAATGATGTTGTTATACTTTCTTTTTCATTTTGTATAGCGTATATATAACAAACATTATTACTTATTCCATAACTTATTTTAGGTAAATTATATATATCGTCATCTTTTATAAATGATGCCTTAAAGAAAAATGGTGTTTCCATTCTAATATCTTGTTTTAAATCTTCAATCTTTATTTTACTATCATCTAGAGTATTATATATAAAACTATTTTCTGTACATAATTTATTTTGATAGAAGTCTATTTGCTTTTTAACAAATAGACATGGATTAGCAAAATCATCATATAAAGCATTAGCCCATAAATTTGTTAAGTAGCATTTTACTCTAACGTTTAATTCATAGTTCTTAAAAATATTAGGACTACTATCACATAGGTTTACATAATCACAAAGTAAATTAACAAGTCTATCTTTATCATTAATAATAAGTACTGGTTTAGAATCAAAACTATCATTACATGCAAATGTTTTTCCTAAGAAAGTATTAAATCCAACATTAAAAACGTATTCTTCTTTATATACATCATTTAATAGTACTTTTACTTCTCCTGTACTAGCCTCTTTAATTATTTCATTAAAAAAGATATTTTCAATTATATCTTTATTATCCATTTTGAGCTTTTTTTAAGGCATCTTTAGCAGCTTCTTGTTCAGCTTCTTTTTTACTATGTGCCGTACCTTTTCCATAAATAATATCATCTATCTTAACTTCAACAGTAAACATTTTATTATGAGCAGGTCCTTCTTCATCAACTACTACATATTCCAAACTTCTTCTTTCCGTTTGAACTAATTCTTGTAAAACTGATTTATAATCACTAAAGAAATCTACTTCTTTTCTTTCTATTAATGGAATAATATTACTATAAATAAAATTCTTTACAAAATCTAAGCCTTGATCTAGAAACATTGCTCCAGTGAATGATTCAAAGATATCAGCAACAATTGCTTTTCTCATTCTACCACCAGTTGCTTCTTCACCATGACCTAAAAGTAAATATTTATTTAAACCTAAGCGAAGAGAATATTCATATAAAGCTGACTCACATACATAATGAGCACGAAGCTTTGTCATCTTTCCTTCCTCTTCTTCTGTATTCTTAAATAAATATTCACTCATAACTAGCTCTAAAACGGCATCTCCTAAATATTCTAATCTTTCATAGCTTTTAGTTTGGTGCTCATTCGCATATGATGTATGAGTAAAAGCCTCGATATAAAGTTTTTCATGATTAGGTATTATATTAAATTTATCATATAGTTCTTTCATTTATCTCACCTGTCAACATTATATCAAATTTTTAACTATGATGTATAGTTATTTTACTTTTTTTAAAAACTTTAGTATAATGATTAAGGTGAAAAGATGAAATATATTTTAATTGCAGCAATTCATTTATATCAATTAATTCCAGGAAAATGGCATGATTCGTGTAAATACATTCCTACTTGTTCTAATTATGGAATTGAAGCAATTGAAAAATATGGCAGTCTTAAAGGTGGATTTTTAACCATTAAAAGAATTTTACGATGTAATCTTTTTAGTAAAGGTGGTTATGATCCAGTTGATAAAAAAGGAGTTAAAAAATGAAAAAATATTTATTTATTGTTTTAAGTATTGTGTTACTATGTACAGGGTGCTTTAAAAGGGATTCAATGGAAGATATAACTATTTATACTTCTGTTTATCCAATTGAATATATAACAACAAGACTGTATGGCGATAATGCGGAAATTAGTAGTATTTACCCAAATGGTATTATCGTTGATAAATATACATTAACTGAAAAACAATTAGATGATTATAGTAAAGCTGATTTATTTATTTTTAATGGATTAAGTAGTGAAAAAGATTATATTAAACCCATGTTTAGTAAAAATAAGAATTTAAAAATAATTGATGCTACTTCAAGTATTGAATATGAAAATAAAATGGAAGAAATTTGGTTAGATCCTTCTAACTTTCTTATGATTGCACAAAATATTAAACTTGGTTTTGATGAGTACATCACTAATCAATATTTATTAAATGAAATAGAAGAAAATTATAAACAATTAAAAATTGATGTTTCAAGCTTAGATGCAAAAATACAAACAATGATTGAAAAAGCTAAAGATAAAAGAATTGTTGTTACTAATAGTTTATTTAAATATTTAGAAAAATATAATTTTGAAGTTATTTCTTTAGATGAAAATGAAACAGCTTTAGATAAAAATATTACTACTGTTAAAAACATGATTAAAAAAGGTGAATTAAAATATATCTATAGTTTAAAAAATGAAGATACTAGTGAAATGGTTTCTAACTTAATTGAAGGAAGCGATGTTAAAATACTTGAATTTCACTCTTTATCAAATATAGATGACGCTGAAAAAAAATCTAAAAAAGATTATCTTTCAATTATGAATGAGAATATTGAACTATTAAAAGAACAATTATATGAGTAAAAATTATTGACAAAGACATGTATATATTGTAAAATTATACATGTAGCTGGAGTGATACTCAAGAGGCTGAAGAGGCGCCCCTGCTAAGGGTGTAGAGCGGGCAACTGCTGCGAGGGTTCAAATCCCTCTCACTCCGCCATTTAAAAATTAACCTTGTACTAGCAAGGTTTTTTTGTTACCAAAAAGAAAAATTGTAATTTAAGATTACAATTTTTTAATACTCACAATTATTTGGAGTTCTAGGGAATGGAATAACATCACGGATATTTTCTACTCCAGTAAGATAAATAATTAATCTTTCAAATCCCATACCAAATCCAGAGTGATAACATCCACCATATTTACGTAAATTACAGAACCAATCTACAGGATCTTTTTCTACATGAAGTTCTTGCATTCTCTCCATTAATTTATCATAGTTATCTTCTCTTTGGGAACCACCCATTAATTCTCCTGCTCCTGGAACTTCTAAGTCAACAGCAGCAACTGTTTTATTATCGGGATTTACTTTCATATACCAAGCTTTAATATCTTTTGGCCAATCAGTAATAAATACTGGACTATTAAAGTATTCAGTTATATATCTTTCATGTTCTTTTGCAATATCATCATCATAGCTTGGAGTAAATTCCCATTTTGTATCAGCTTTCTTTAGAATATCAACAACATCATGATGAGTAATTCTTACAAATTTAGAATTAATTAATTTAGTTAATTTATCTTTTAAACCATTTTCTACAAATTTATCAAAGAAATCAATCTCTGTAGGACATTTTTCTAAAACATAGTTTACAATAAATTTTAACATATCTTCTTCGATATCCATTAGACCATTTAAATCACAAAAGGCAATTTCTGGTTCAATCATCCAAAATTCATTGGCATGAGTTTTGGTATTAGAGTTCTCTGTTCTAAATGTTGGACCAAATGTATAAATACGTTTATACGCCATGGCATATGCTTCACCGTGTAATTGTCCAGTTCCTGTTACATACGCTTTTTTACCAAACAAGTCTTTAGACATATCAACATGACCATCTTTCTTAGGAAGATTATCTAAATCAAGTGTTGTTATCTTAAACATTTGATCGGATCCTTCACAGTCAGTAGTTGTAATAAGAGGTGTATGAACATAAATATATCCCCTATTTTGGAAATATTCATGTATTGCCATAGCAGCAACACTTCTTAATCTAAATACTGCACCAAATAAATTAGTACGAGGACGAAGATATGCTTGTTCTCTTAAAAATTCTCTAGTATGTCTTTTAGGTTGGATAGGAAAATCTTCAGCACAGTCTCCCTCTAATTTAATAGAAACTGTTTGCAATTCTATTTCTTGACCTTCTTTAGGTGATTTTATAACTTTACCTGTAATGGTAATAGCACTCCCAATGTGAAGTTTTGCAATATCATCAAAGTCAGATAATTTGTTATCATAAACAACTTGAAGGTTTTGAAAAGTTGTTCCATCATTAAAATCAATAAAGCCAAATTCTTTTTGTTTACGATGATTACGAATCCATCCTTGAATAGTAATTTCTTTATCTAAATATTTTTTACTATCCATAAATAATTCTTTTAAATCTATTAACATTGTATTACCTCTTTTCTATTTCCTCTTTTAAAATTTTAGCTGTAACACTAGGATCAGCTTGACCACGTGTTGCTTTCATTATTTGACCAACAAAGAAATCAAAAACATTACGACCTTTACGGTACTCTTCTATTAAATCTAAGTGTTGTTCTAAAATATCAACAATCATCGGTCTTAAAACATTCTCATCACTTATTTTACTCATTCCTAATTCTTTTACTAAAACTTTAGGATCTTTTTTGTTTTCAATTACCTTAACAAATATCTCTTTACTTTGTTTAGAAGAAATTTTACCATCTTCTACCATTTTTAGAAGTTCAAACAACTTTTCTGGCGTTAGATATATATCTGTTAGGTGTAAATTATTTTTATTTAGATAACCTAAAATGTTAGAAGTTAGAAAGTTAGCAACGGTTTTAGGATTGCAACCTAATTTTATTGTCTCTTCAAAATAATCGGAAATTTCTTTTTCTTTAATAATGGTTTTAGCATCTATTTCTGCCAAATTATATTCATTAATATATTTTTCTTTTCTTTCATTTGGTAAAGTTGGAATAGAATTTTTTATTTCTTCTAACCATTCTTTACTTAATTTAAATTTAGGTATATTAGGTTCAACAAAATATTTATAATCAATCGCATCTACTTTACTACGCATATATATAGTAGTTCCTGTTTCTTCATCAAAACGACGTGTTTGTTGTTCCATTTCATCATATTTACCATTTTCTTTTAATTCAATTTGTCTTTCTATTTCGCTGTTAATAGCTTCTCTTACAGAACTGAAAGAATTAACATTTTTTATTTCTATTTTAGTGCCCCAATTACTTGAATCATTCTCATCTTTATCTATATCCATTATAGAAACATTAACGTCACATCTTACTTGTCCTTTTTTACTATCAGCATCACTTATATCAGTATATTGATATATAGAACGCATTGTTTCTAGGAAACTAACTGCTTCATTAGCATTATGAAACACTGGTTCAGTAACAAGTTCTAGAAGTGGAACTCCAGCTCTATTATAATCAATAGTTGAATAATTAGCTTGATGATCAGTAGCAGCTGAATCTTCTTCTAGGTGAATATTATTGATTTTAGCAGTCTTAATTTCACCATTACATTCATAATCTATAGAACCATATATTCCAACAGGAGCAGGTTTTGTTTCTTGGGTAATTTGAAATCCTTTTGGTAAATCTGGATAATAATAATTTTTTCTTTCAAAATAAATATATTCTGGTTGTTTACAATTCAATATTATACTAGCAATTAAAGCTTTTCTTACAGCTTCTTTATTAACAACAGGAAGAGTGCCTGGAAAAGCCATATCTAAAGGCGCTATATTAGAATTAGCTTCACAATCATAGTTATTAGCAGCACTTGAAAATACTTTAGAATTAGTTTTACTTATTTCACAGTGCATCTCTAAACCGATTAATGCTTTATACTTATCCATTTTGTACCTCCTTTGCAATTTGACCTTTATAATCCATAGCACTTTCTAGAGCAAATGCGATATTCAAGATATTTTCATCATCATAACATTTACCTGTTATATTAAGTCCTACAGGAAGATTATTTATAAATCCATCAGGAATAGTAATTGAAGGGAAACCTCCAAAATTACCAACTTGTAAATGTTCTTCTAAGACACTTGTATTTTCATCTAAAATATCTTTATCTCCATCTAAGTGTTTAGCAGGACCACTACCTACAGGAAGAATAACTCCATCATAATCTTTAAATAGTTCATTCCATTTATCAACAAGTAGTCTTCTTACTCTTTGGGCATTGTGAAAATATCTATCTTTATTTTCTGATTGTAAAACATATGAACCTATTACAAATCTTCTTTTAATTAAAGGTGAAAAACCTTTAGTACGATAATCTTTCATCATTTCAATATAATTGTCACCACTGCCTCGAGGTCCAAAAATAATTCCTGTTAAGTTAGACATATTAGATGTTGCTTCAGCACAAGATATAACAACATAAGTTGAAGCTATAGCGTTTAATAAAGTTTTATCAATTGATACTTCTTCTACTTTTATACCAATTTTTTTACATAATTCAAGTTTTTCTTTAAAATTATTTAAATGTTCTTTTAATTCATCACTAGCATTAGGATAGTTATTTATATCACATATCTCTTTAATATAACACAACTTTTTATCTTCTACTTTACCTGTTAGAGCTTGTAAAAGATTAATATTAGTAGAATCCCAAGTAGTCATATCTTTGGAATCAAGGCCTTTCATATTATCAACAACGATTGCAGCATCTTCTACATTTCTAGAAAGTACGCCACAATGATCTAAACTACTTGCGAAAGGAAATAAGCCATAACGTGAAATCATGCCATAAGTTGGTTTATATCCAACAATACCACAATAGGCAGCAGGTTTACGAATTGAATCTCCGGTATCACTTCCTGTTGCATAAGGATAAACTCCACTAGCTACAGCTGCAGCAGAACCAGCACTTGAGCCTGCACACATACGTGTATGGTCCCAAGGATTTAAAACAATACCAGTATGACCTGTAGTACCTGTTCCTCCCATTCCAAACTCATCTAAAACGGTTTTATTAACCATAATTGCTCCAGCATGTTCTAAATTTTCGATAGCTGTTGCGGTAAAAAATGGTATATAATCTTTTAAAGTATTACTAGAACCAGTACTTAAAACACCTTTAGTACTATAATTATCTTTAACACCATAAGGAATACCAGAAAGCAAATTATCTGTTACTTCTACTCCTTTAGCATCATCTAAAATAGTAACGAAAGCATTACATTTATCTTGTATTTCATGGGATTTTTCTAGTGACTCTTTTACAAGTTCATCACTTGTTACTTCACCGTTAATTAAACTTTCATGTATTTTTCTAATACTTTTATCAATATATGCCATTATTTCACCACCTTTGGTACTTTAATCTCTCTACCTTTAACATCATCACAGTTTTGAAGTAATTCCTCAATTGGAACAGAACTTTCTACCTTGTCTTCTCTTAATTCATAAATGCATCTATCTAAACAGTGAGTCATAGGCTCAACATTTTCAATATTAGGAATTTTATTAATAATATCAATATTTTTATCAATAATATCAAATTCATCTAATACTTGTTTATTTTCCTCTTCTGTTAACCCAATTAATAACTTATCAGCATAATCATTTACCATCTCTTTTGTAAACTTACTCATATATATCCTCCTCTATCTATAAAAAAATAGTTACTCATCCTATATAAGGACGAATAACTATTATCCGCGGTACCACCCTAATTACCAATTTGGTCTCTTTATATTTATAACGGGTTGTATCCCGACTTATTCTACTTTTATTTCGATAAGTAACTCCATGGTGTTACACTATAAAGGTTATTATCTGTATTCCACCCTCACAGACTCTCTTTAAACACTTATTTATAGTACATGTCCACTTCTTTGTATTTACAATATTGATTATAGCATAAAAATATTTTTTTGTATATAAAAAATTACAAAAAAAGCCTTGCAAGGCTTTGATTTCGAAATGGTGACCCGTACGGGATTCGAACCCATAAATGCATGCGTGAAAGGCATGTGTGTTAACCATTTCACCAACG
>OJAW01000482.1_pt1 | contig 28213 bp, 27 predicted proteins | sample 1589151 | NCBI WGS metagenome assembly OJAW01 (sample SAMN03283290) | human gut metagenome | biome: human-associated habitat; material: feces | host: Homo sapiens | place: Peru | collected 2012
CTACTTCATAACAATGACTTAATGATCTTAAATCATTTATATTTTTGATATCTCCGCTAGTAGTCATAACAACTCCGTATTTATTATCGTCAACTACTTTTTCTTTATTATAATATTTTACACCAGATACTTCAATTGTATCATCATATGGATCTATATCAGAATTTTTAAATACATAGATTGGGTGAGTATTTAACCAATCAATTCTTTCTTTATATGAAATACTTCCATAGCTATCAATTGGACTATAAAATTTTGATGAATCATTTTCAATAATAGAAATAGTTTCTTCAAATACGCCTTCATTTATAACTAAATTATAGTCTACACTACACCCAGTTAAAACAATTGCCATTAAAATTAACATTAATAATTTTTTCATATAATCACCTATCCTACTAAATGAATAAAACAATTTAAACGATAACTACTAGATGGAGCCATAAGTTGTGCTCTTGTTCTTACTCTAAAGTTTTGACATCCAGTTCCTAAACCAGTAGGCCCTTCACAGTTGTAAGCTCTAACTTCATTTTTATAAGAACCACTACTTAGTCCCCAAATATAACTATTATCTACATAATGTCCTTTATAATATGTACCATATCCAGAACCAAATGAATTTCCGCCCTCACTAGTAAGAGCCGAAGTAACTTTTCCAGATGCATCTCTATAAACAACTTCTATTATTGCTACGTGGCCATAACTGTGTCCGTTTCCACCACCCCATGATACAACATCACCTGGTTGTATTTCATCTACATTAGTAGTACTAGTAAATTGTTGGTAATCAGCAGCATAACAGAAATCTGCACCATTTCCTCCACTTGTTACTCTTGTCGTTTTTCCATAAGACGCTAATATTTCATTAGTTCTTCTAACAGCATACCAAGCACATTCACCTTCATTACTAGCTCCGTCACCATAGAAATATATATTATCTCTTAAAGCTCTAGTAGTTCTAGCTGGAAAACCATCTATTTCTTCTAATCCAGCTCCGGTAGCAATAACTGATACTTCGGCGCCATCAGAATAGAAAAATTGTAATATTTCTTTATATGTTGAACCATTTGCTGCCATTTCATATGATGCTAACTGGCTCATTCCTTGAGCATGCCCTCCACCAGGAACAATTCTAGCTCTTTGTTTGTTAGTTTTTAATTCAACCTTATGCTTTTCCTTATTAGGAAGCTTTGTATATGTTACTGAGCATCCAGAAGCATCACAAACCGCATCAGGACAATCAGAATCATCATAACAATATGAGTCATACATTGTAAGAACAAGCTCTCCATTCATAGTAAGTACTTCTCCTGCTGTGTCATTAGCAGCCTTCTTTGCATACTCGCCAGGATTTGGATTAAATGTTTGAGCACTATCACTATTAGCAATTGAACTAGTACAATTATTAGTTGTTTTTAAAAGATATGTACGTGCAGCTACCGCTTGTGCCTTAAGTGCTTCTTCTCCACCATCAGCATAAGCTTCATTAGCAATTACCCCAGCAATATATTCTTCTAATGAATATACACCCGCATTTTTACCAGTTACTGTTACCCCAGGACATACAGCTGAAATCAAATCTGCTGAACTCCATTCTTCATCATAAATAGAAGCTAAATTAATTATGTCATCAGCTAATTTACCAAATATTTTTTCATTTTTTTCTTTTTCTTCCTCACGTCGAGTTAAATATTCTTCACCTAATTGTTGTATTTTATCACTTACAGAATTTAAAAAAGCTTTTGTATCTCCTGTACCGTCCAATTCTTTTCCATTATCTTTTTCATATTCTTTTCTTAACAAATCAACTTGTTCAAATAAATATTGTTCTAGAGTTTGTGATGGAACATATTCTTCTTGTAAATATTTTTTAAATCTATCATCATCATGTCTATAAGTTACAGTTATTGTTATTTCAGGTCCGTAATATTTTTTATCTGATCTACAAACCTTACCACCATTTCCGTCATCAATATATCCATCAGGACAAGGGTCAGTAACATATGGCTTGCAAAAGGCACTTACATCTTTCTTTATGGAAAATTTTGCTAAAGATTTTAATCTGTTAACTTTTTCATCACCACTGCCACTTATCCAATCTTTAAATGAATCCCATACCGATTTTTCTTCATCACCAGAATATATTATACCATAGCCTTTTAAATATTCTGAATCAAAACTTCCACATTGTCCAGCCTCGTCAGTTCTATCAACATTTCCTCTAGATGCTTCCAATATTTTATAAACATCTATACCGGTTTGATCAGCTAATGTATCTTCTGGTTTTAAATATCCCCCAGAAGCATTCATCTCCGCTAAATCATCTTCTGGAAGTTGAAACTCATACCATTCATATTCAAAATCTTTTGAATTAATGTCACGTTCACAAGTAGCTTCACCTTCTTTAATGAATCCTAATGCCATTAATTTATCACAAATCATATTTTCTTGTTGCATTTCTTCATAAGAACTAACTGTTGTTTCAAAATACATAAGTGCTGAAACTAACTTTGAAACTTGTATTTGAACATTATACATAGAACCAGCAATTTTTACACTAGCCGTTGTATCACCAATACCAAAAGTAGTCCCAATAGAAGTCTTTTGTTGTGAAGAACCCCCAGTACCTATATATAATTCATTATTCATTTTACCGTTTTTATTAGTTCTATAAGAGTTTTTTGCTTCTTCAATGGATTTTTTAAAATCTTGTTCTTGTTTAGCTTCTTCTCTTTCTAAGCATTCTTCATCAGTACCATAACATCCATTAGTAAATAAATTACCAACACTAGCACCGAATTCTTTAACAGTATCAAGTACTCCCCCTATAACTTGTGAAAGCATTAAAATTGGTAAAACTACTGCGCATATACCAATAAATACTAAAGTTGCCCACCCCGCTATAGGTGCTAATACTCCAACAGCCGTAAAAAAAGCTTTAATTTGAGCAATTGTCTTCTTTAATGATTGTCCTTCAACTTCTTTTTCTCTAGCTGCTTTATCTTTTTCTCTAGCCTTTTTAATAGCACTTTTTAATTTTGATAACATAAATCACCTCTTAAAACCAATAACAGCAACACTATGAAGGGAAAAATAAACTTTTTCCCTTTTACTATTGCCCTTATTTATTATAATCCGCCACCAGAGCCAAATGAATCTAATTCTTGATCTGTAGCCATTATATTAATTTGCATTCTTCTACTACCGCAAACAAATAATGCTTCACCTTGATTATAACCTTTAATACTATTCTTTTCACTTTCATTTAAGTCAATTAATTTTGACAAGTCTTCGACAGCTTGTTTCTTTAATCCCATTACTAAGTAATAAGAAGCATTATCGAAAATAGCTTTACCTTGAGTTATAACTTTTGGATCACTAAAGTCTGTTGGTTGTTGAGTAATAATTATAGTACCTGTATTATATTTTCTTGCACGTCTTTGAATTTGTGCTAAGAAGTCAGCTCCTAAAGTATTACCACCACTTAATAATACGTGGGCTTCATCAACAGTTAAAACTGTATTTACACTTCTATTTAAAGTTAATCCCCATGCGTATTTTAAGATATTAAAGAACAATGCATTTCTTATGTTTTCATCAGCATTCATAAGTTCTTTTATATTAAATACTATGAAATCACTTTTTGGTGTAATTGTAGTATGACCATCAAAGTAATATCTTAATTCTTTAACAAGTGGTCTTAATTTTAATTCTAGTTTTTCTAGTATTTCTTTTTCTTTTGATTGATCAGGCATAGAATTTAATCTACCCTTAACAGTTTCATGAACATCACTAAATGTTGGATAATCACTAGATGAGAATTTAGTAAAGTCAGTATCAAAATTAATACCAAATCTTCTATATGTTTCTTGAACTATTTCACTAAACATATTTACTACGTCTTCTTCAATAGATGGATCATAATATTTCATAAATGCTTTAACTGTTTGGAATGTTCTAGTTAAAATAGTATAACTTGCACCTTCCTTAATTTCATCCTCATCAGCATCCATAATTACTTCAAGTGGATTTACCATACCGTAATTTCCACCTTTACCTAAATCGATAAAGTCACCATTAAATAATTTAGCCATATCTTCAAGTTCACCTTCTGGGTCAATTAAAACTATCTTATAGCCATTTCTATAATGTGATCTAAATATTAATTTAGCTGCAGTAGATTTACCACTACCAGATGTACCTAAAATAATTAAGTTTGCATTATTTCTATTATGTTCTTTCTTAGTTTGATATAAGAATTGATTAAATAATATAACGCCACCAGAGAAATCAACTCCAAGTAAAGTAGATAATCCTGGATCTTTAATACTATCAAATATGAAAGGATACATAGCTGCAAGAGTTGGAGAAGCAATTGGAGTACCAATTCTTTTTTCAACTTCTTGTTTTGGATAAATTGGAATCATAGATTTAAATACTTGATCTTGTTGGAATCTAAGTGGAAAAGCTTTTAATTCCATTGCTTCCAAATAGTTCTTTATTTGCATTTTTTTAGCAGTTAATTCATCTTCTGAATCAGCACTGATTACAACATGCATTTGGAAATCATAAATTTTACATTGAGTACCAGCAAGTTCTGTTATAAATGATTCTAGTGATTCGTAGTCTTGACGAATTCTTTCTTGAATAGTCTTGTCTTGTTCATCTTGATATCTTTGCTTTAAATCAGCGATTTCTTTATTAAGCATTTTACTAATTACCGAAAAAGGAAGGGGTATATGCTTAATTACTAACTTAATACCTGACATACTAGTTAGTGTAGATAAGTAACCTACATTAATCATTTTTGGATAAGATATAACTGTAAATATAGCTGTATGCTTATCACTAATAATTATTTCAGCAGGTTTAAATTCCAAGCCTTTTGGAGCTATTTGATTTTTTACTTCCATTATGAAATCACCGTCCCAAATTCTGTAGTTTGACCACCATTTAAAAAGTTATCAAGAATCATTCTTAAATCGTCATTCGTAACTTGATGTGAAGTTAACCCTGCAGAAGCAAAAGTATTTATCAAGTTCTTAATTCTTTTTTGTATTAATTCATTATCCTTTTCTTTGAATAATAGGAAATATTCAGTATCAACTACATTATTATTCATAAACATATTAGCTTTTTGAATATCTTCCATAACTAATTTTCTTCTTACTGGATCTTGTAATTGATTATAGTGATATTGAAGTTGTGATAAATATAAATTTATATCAACTGGTCTATCAGCTACTATAATCCAAAATTCATAATCAATTATGTTATAAACATTTTTTAAATTTGCTATTACACCAGCTTGCATATCTGGTTCCATAATAAATATATTTCTAGGTACAATTTTAACGCCAGTTACCTTATAATTATTATTTAAAACTATTGTCCCATTTGTTATTGATTTAACAGGAATATCATCAGCAGTATACTTACTTTTTGCTTGCGTCGTCGATCTTGTATTCTTCGTCATCTAAATAACACCAACCTTTCCAAATAAATTTTTGTCTTGTTGTAAAGTAATTATAAACTATTCTAATAAATGTTCTCACATTATGATAGTATGGAACGGGAAGCACCAAAAATATAGTTATCATTCCTGGTGCTAAAGTTAAAATTAAGTATATCATTTCTTCCGTAGGTAAAATCAGAAATAATAGGAAACTCATCGAAACCCCAATTCCAACTAATAATAAGTCGAATGTTTCAAAAAGTCCAAATATTAACATAGACTTTTTTGAATTGGCAGGTATTAAAAATTGTTGATTCATTATTTATTTACCTCCTTTTTATCCTTATGGATTATTCCCTTGTTGATTACTACCTTGTTGTCCATTAAGACTATTCTTTATAGCATCTATTCTACCACTCATTTTTTTGTCATAGATTTTTGCTTCTACATCATTTGACATGCCACTATAAATATTTGCTCCAGCAGTTTTTACTGCTTTGTCATATTCACTTAAAGCACTTTCAACAGCTAATTTAGCTTTTGTTCTTTCTTGAGCTGATAAAGCGGCATCATTCATTCTTTGAATATCTAATTCCATTTGATTTACAATATTTTCAACTTGAGTTCTAATTGGAGTACCAATTCTATCAAAACTTCCTGTTCCGCTTATTCTTGTATCTATCGTTGTTGCTTGTGCTCCTGATGATACACTGCCTAAACCTGATGTATAAGTAGCTAAATCCGCATCTATTTTATTACTTCTATCAGCTAATACTTTCATCTTTTGTTCAAGTTCTTCACGTTTACTTTGAATTTCAGTCATAGCTGGACTTGATGATTGTCCACTTCTCATCATAGCATCACTTGCATTTAATACTTGTTGATACTCAGTTTCTAATCCTTGAAGTGTTGTTTCTATAGTAGCTTTTTCAGTATTTAATCCTGCTATTGTATTATTTCTAGCTATATTAGCTGCTGCAAGTGAAGTATTAACTCTACCTAATTCTACAGAGTTTACATTTAATTCATTTTGTAATCTTGTTACTTCAGCAGTATTACCAGCAACACGATTATCTTCTATTTGCGATCTTAACACACTATCATTTGCACGTAATTCAGTTTGTCTTGAGATTATTTGTTGTCTAGTACCAGCAAATTCAGCATCTGCTCTTCTAACCCTATTGACTACAGTGTCTTCTTGAATTAAATCTTCAATTGTATATTGTCCGCCTTCTCTTTCATTGTTACTTACTTTACTTGACTTACTTGCCCAGCTTTCAATCTTACTTGATTTATCACGATAATCTTTAGCAGCTTCATAGCCTTTTCTTGTAGCTGCATCCTCTGGATATTGTTCACCCATACTATCAAGTTCTTTGTTCATGAAGTCATAGTCTCCAGATGCTTTTGTATAATCAACACGAAGTTTATCTACATAATCGATTGCTGCTTGACCTTCTAATACTGTACCATCAGCAGCTGTAACAGTACCAGTAGATTGTTGTTGTCTTGCTGCTTTTTCATATTGAGATTGTACAGCGTTTCTTCTATTTTTAGCTTCTCTAGTCTTGCTAACTTGTTCTGCATATTCTTTACTAGAGTAAATTACTCCAGTTCTTTCTGCTACTTCATCCATCTTATCACTTAAAGACCCAACCACAGCTTCTTCAGCATCTGATCTTGATTTTTTAGCTGCTGCTGCTCCTGCTGCTTCTACTTCTGTAGCAGATTTTCCTTCTAATTGAGCTTGTTTTTTAGCTGCTTCACTCGCTAATTCTGAATACATAGTTGTTGCAGATTTTCCTGCACTAGCAGCTTGTTGTTCCATTTCTTGTACTTCTCTAGTTGCCGCTGATCTTGCTTCTTCTTTCGTCATATCTTTATATTTAGCGTCTTTCATTCTCTTTTGAATTTCCGCTTCTCTTTGAACATCAACGATTTGTTTTTCTTTTTGTTTAATTTCATCATTTCTTTCAGAAGTTGCTTGTTCTTCTACTTTAGCTAAATTTTCATCTGCTCTTCTTTGATTTTTAGCCGCCATTTGCATTTTATGAATTTTTTCAGCACTTTCTTTATTTATTTTAGCAACTGCTGCTCCTGCAGATGTTATTGGTTTACTTTCACCACCAAGCACACTAACTCCGGCGGCTGCTTGTTGACCGGCAAATTTAGCTTCGTCTTTTATATCTTCCTTCCTTTGTGCGGATTCTTTTGCTAAATCCGCTAATTTTTCTTTATGTTCATCTTCTAACTTTTTCATTGCTGCTGCTTTTTGTGCATCAGTCATATTTTTATTATTTTTAATTCTGCTCATTTTACTATCAAAATCTTTTTGAGCTTCATTTCTTTTTGCAGCATCCATTTTTCTTTGTGCTCTATTTAATGCATTTTGTGTAGCAAATCTATTAGCAAGATTTGTTAAACCTTTACCAGCTATAGGAGCATGTCCAGCTACTTTTGCAGCTTCTCCCAATTTCTTTAATGGATTTATTCCACCTTTTACTATTGAATCCATACCTGGAATTAACTTAGATAATAATTCTGGTAATTGCTTAGCAAATAATAATGCTCCAATAATTATAAATACCCAAGCAAATAAGCCTACTACAAATCCATATTCTTGTGATACTGTACCAATAAGATCTACATTATTTATAACAAAGATTACAAAGAATATAGAAGCAATACGTATAAATAAATCTATGTATGTTATGAATGTCATTTTCCACCATTCAGAAAGCATACCCCTTGCTCCCTTTTCAGGGTTTATCATTGACAAAACTGGAATAGGTGATATTAAAATTAAGAATCCTAGTTTTATAGCACGTATTGCAACATCAAATGTATAACTTACAAATATAAAACATAAAAATAATCCTACTAATGTCGATATTATACAAGTATATTTTAAGAAATATATTTGAAAATTAAAGAATCCAGATTTTCCTGCAGCTTCTTGTATTTCGTCATTCATTTTAGAACTTGTAGCAATATCAATTAAACCTATATAATCTTTATTTGAAACTACAGTTTTATATCTTTCTATTATTGAGCTTTCAGCAATACTTCCAAATGCAGTATTACAGTCATCAGTCAAAGTATAAGTCATTTCAGTTTCTTCAGACCCAGGTTTTTTCACCATTTTATATGTATAAATACCAGGGTAATCTGCCACATTAGCCACAGTGCCATTTAATTCCATATTAAAACATGCCTTTGCCTTCTCTGCACCAACTTGTTCTAATACAACATACTTTCCTTCAGAATCAGTAACATCATAATTTGGAACTATAAATGCAGATAAAGTAGTATACACAATATCCTTACCAGCTTGTCTCATTGATGAATTAGATCCAGTTTCCTTTCCAAGCATAATTTTAGGTATAATATTACTTTTTAATATACTAGCTTGTGCTCTCATTGCAAAATCATATAATGTAGGAATAGAAACTAATAATACAAGTGCTATTGTAATATTCCATATAAGTTTGTTATAACCAACTTTACTATCAGTCATTTGATCTGGATTTACAATATATTTTAAAAATGTAAATCCAACCTTAAATAAAGTAAATACACCTACTATAACATAAATTCTTTCAGTAAAAGATTTTATTGTGTCAGATTTTATAATTGTGCTAGTGGCTACTGCACAAAATATTTCGTATATAAAGTTTGCTAAACTATATACAGCAATATCAAGTAAGCCAGCAATAATTCTTAAAAAATCTATTAAAACGCTCATTCTTCACCATCCTAGCTTCCTGATCCAGTACTTGTTCCTACACCGCATGTATCATTTCCATCACCGAGTGCAACTTTAACTATTGGATCAATTATAAATGGAAGTATAAATATTACTACCAATGCAACTAATCTTTTTATAAACTTTTTAGATGCCTTTTTTACCAGATCTTGGTCATCAGATGTAACAGCTTTACCAAAATCTAACATTCCCAATATTACAGTAAGAAATACTGCAATCATACGCATAATAGCATAACAAGTATCTAAAATAGATCGCATACTTTCTGGGTCATTTGGGTCGCCAAGCGCATCTTCGCAATCTAAAGAATCTTTGTCATATTTTATACGATAACTACTAAATTCATCATTTTTTGCATCAACCCTGTAACTACTAACGGGAAAAATCACAAACAAAAACAAAATTGTAATAACTAACAATAAACTTTTTTTCATATTCATACCATACCACCTTATATAAATATATTATAACAATAATTGTTTTCTTTATCAATAAGTTTTACAATTTTAATATCGATTTGTTTGTAAATTATTCAAGTCTACAGTATAATCATAATTTATATAAATCATTATTTTTGCAAAATAAAAAATACATTTGACAAAATGTATTTTTTACAATAACTAAAATATTGCTTGCCAGCAAGATTGGCTTTTTACACCATTAGAATCACTAGTATCAACAACATTCAAAGCAATTCCTATAAATGTTGGTACTAAGAATACTAGTATGGCGATTATTAATTTCTTAATAAATAATTTTTGTGCGTTCTTAATTTCATCATCTTTTTGAGCCATTACAGCTTTACCTAAATCCCAAGAACCCCAAATAACTAATAAAATAGGAACTCCAATCTTTATTAAACCAATTAAAAACTTAAATATATTAACTATTGAGTCCGCAATTTCTACACCATTAACTTCACATGCTAAAATGTTAAATAATTCCATAACCTCTCCTCCTTTAATCTAATATTATAATAACTTATTTTTATATAAAAATCAATAAATATTGTCAAATATTGTCATTTTTTAAAAAATTCCTAAAATTTTATCTTTCTTTTCTACTGCATCAGATGTATCAATTCTATGGAATCCAATAGTTTCTAAAAATGCCTTCATAGTATATATATCATCATTTTTTTCATCTAATGGTGGAATATTATATAAAATTGTTAATCTTGATTCATATTCAAATTCCATTACATCTTGTGCATTTAATAAGCTTTTATTTAGTACTACTTTTTTATCCTTTAATTTAGGTATCATAACAGGATTGATTTGCATAAGTCTATTTAATTTAATAGTTGTTGGTTCTATTAAATAAATAATATCTGTCATAAATTGTTCTGCAGCTTCATTTTTATTCATATCTACTAAAACTACTTCTTTAGCATTATTTTTAGCTAAAAAATTACCTAATTCATTAGTACTAATACTTACTAGTTCACTATCTTTAAAATATTCAAAATCTCTTTTGTCTAGTTCAAGCGCTATTACAGTATAATTTTTTTCCAAATGCTTTTTCATCATATAAGTAAGAGTTGTAGCTCCGGCTCCATTAGTAACATTTCTAATACCTATTACCCTAGCTCCGCTAGCATTAGTTTTAACTACTTCATTATTTGTTGATACCGTATCATTATCAAGTTGTTGTATATGTGCCACATCTCTATAACTATTAGGTGATTCTAATAAATATTTTACTCCATCAATAGTAGTAGTAAAATTATAAATTCCCATTGAAATAAGTTTAGATAAATAAGCACTTGAAGAACTATCAACAGAATCATCTAAAAGTAATATTACTTTGCTCATATCAAGTGATATAGATAATTTTTGAATAACTCTTATATCTTCATGATTTCTAATAGCTGTAATATCTAAGATCATTCTATTATAGAAGAATGTTTGAAAAGTGGAAATGATTTCTTCAACATCATATTCACCATACATAGTTTTCATTACTTCAATATTTAAGTTAGCTAGTAAAGTTTGATATTTATTTGCAACTACTACATTCATAAAACCCTCCTATAAATCATAAATTGTTCTTGTTTGACCTTTTATTTTCACTTCGATAATATTATTTATTACTGGAAAATTCAAATTAGCAAAAATATATATAGTATAATATTTACCTCTATTAGTAGAAAATTCATATACACAATATGCATATGTACTATTATTATTTATAGAGTTTTCACCATCATACTTTGGACAACTTTTAGATTTTCTTTTTACATTATATCCAACATCTTTTAAATATTGTTCTATTTCATTCTTGGCTGAATTATTATACCCATTATATTTTTCGATTATATCTACCATTTTATTTTTTGTTTTAAATGCTCTAGAGTAAGAAAAAAATGTTATCATTAGTAACGAAATTATAGTAATAAAAGCAGCTATCATACCAATAAGAAAAGACGTGTTTATTGACTCATTCATATTATACTTCTCCTTAATTAAAATTTATACATTCTATCAGTTTTAGAAAATATTGGAAGTTTAATTACTTGATTTATTATTGGAAAATCCCAAGTCATAAATGTAATTACACCATAACTAAATCTATCGGTTGAACCATCATTATCAAATCTATAAATGCATATGCCAGAAAACTCTCTTTCCGCTTTAACACCATCCTTTTTAGGACATGTAACATTATTTGCTTTATAAGTGTAGTTATTAAGTAATCTTACAACTTCAGATTGATAGCATGTAAATTTTCCTTCGCAACTTTCAACAATAGAAGTAACTCTATTATTTAATTTGAAAGCTTTATAATAACTCATAATTGCTGCTAAAAAAGCAAATAAAATTACTATAAATGCTGCAATTATTGTATATGTAGGTACAGAGCCTACTGCCTTTTTCATATTTCACCCACTTTAAAACATAGTTAAATAGCTATTCAAAATTGAATAGCTATTTTTTTCTTTATTATTTTTCATTAATACAAGCATTATATGTAGCTGCGTCATATGAAGTTGTTCCAGTTGCTTGTGAACAAGTGTTGTTCTTCCAAGTTCCACCTGCATCTGTACAACATGATTTTTTCTTAACATTATCCATTAATTTAGTAATTAATGGTGTAGCAACTGCTGCTACGATAGCTATTAAAACGATAACTAATACAGTCATGTTTGCTTCTCCTGCTGCTTCTTTCATTTGTTTTCACCACCTTTATTTTCAAATTAATTTTATCACATTAATATATATATATCAATATTCTTTTACAATTATTTACACTATGTACTCATCATTTGGGCCATTGCAAGAAGAAGTACAAATACAATTCCTCCACCTGTACCAAATAACATAACCATGGTTTTCTTTTCCATACGATCTAGTCTATCTGCATATCTTTGTTCACGAGCTTTATTTTGTAAACTTGATACCGTTCTAGAAAACATAAGTAATTGTTCTTGTTTATTTTCTTGAGAACCAAGACCCAATCTATATAAAAGTCTCATCATTCTCATTGAATCTCTAACGGGATACTCTAATGCAAAATCCATATAAGGTTGTACAGAAGAATCCCCATCTTCTATTTTGGCTACTAACCTTTTTAAACCTAATCTAAATATTTCAGGTGCAGTATCAATAGATCTTGATAAGGCAACTGGAACAGTGTAGTGTTGTATTAATATTTCCAAACTCTTTAAGAAATAAGGAAGTAATAAATTTATTCTATATAGATTAGCCTTATAATAAGATTTTAAAGACATGTATTGTTGTTTAAACATTACAAATCCAGCGGCTACCGCAAGTAATATTATAACAGCATTTAATTTTGTAATAAATACAAATATTACAGCCACCATCCCTACTAGGGCATTTCTTATTCTTTGTGTATATAAAACAGATACATCAATATCTTCACCATATTTTACGGTAAGTAAGAATTTATAATCATCTTCCATTAAAAATCTAAAATATGGTTCTACATCACTTATAAATTTCTTTGTGCTGATTTTTTTATTATACTCAAATACAGCCATTACAATTACAACTATTATTAAAAATATCATCCCTAAAGTCATTATTCAGCACCTACATCTTCATTATAATATTTTTCACCACTTATTAAAAAATATGTATTAAGTGCAACAATTAAGTGAATTAATAGTTGCATTTTCCAATCTGCAATCATAGTCATATATTTTTCTGTACCAAGTAATAATTGTACTAGCATTACCATTCCATATAGTACTAAACCGAATTGAATAAACTTCTTATGGAAATTTGATCTATCCATACGGTCTCTATAAACACTTTCTACAAGCATATCTATATCGAGTGACATATTTTCTAATGATTCACCAGCATCCTTAGAACCTTCATTAGTAATTTGTAGGAATAATTGATGCATGTTTTTTACAATATAATAATCATATTTGCTACTCATATAATCAAGAGCTTGATTTATAGTACCATTTTCATATGCCATATCAATCATAATTCTCACATCTGATTTGATAGGGTCTTCAAGTACTCCCGAATCATATACCCCTTCAAGTGCCTTAACAAATGATTGAGTAGTAGCAAATTCCATAATAACATTTGTAGTATATATTTGAACTTGTTCAAATATAAATTCACTATATAATCTTTTACATCTTAAGTAATTAATATATGGTATAAAGCCAACAGCAATAAAAGCATATACAACAGATATAACTAAGTTATAAAAATACATATATGATATTACTGCAGCAGCACTTGCAAAAATTACAATTTGCATAGCATATTGTTTTGTAGTATATTCTTGATTTAACTTTTTAACCTTTTCTTTTACAACTTTGTATGAATAAGGCAAAATCTTATCATAAATACTACCTATTTGATTTAAAAGATATGTATATGTTCTTTCTCCACTATCATTCCTATATACAACTATAAATATAAGAATTACAGTTACTAGAAAAAACAAAGTCTCAATAGACATAATATTCCTCCTTTATAACTCTAAAGTTTCTACAGGATGAACTGAGGCAACTGGATTAGCATTTTGTACTTGACTGCTAGGTGCAGGAGTACTTTGAACGTTTGGAGTTACACTTGGTGTAGGATTTACTGGTTGCACTACAGTTTGTGTTTGATTAACATTATTTGATGGAGGTGTTACAGCACTTACAGTAGCACTCTTATCCATAGCTTCTAACTTTTGTAGTTCTGCTTCTGTATCTTTTGGCTTATTTTCATGATTGCCATAAATATCAGCACTATGAATCATCTCATCAGTTAATTTAACCCCTTGTACTTCTAAATAATCTATTAAATAAGGACTAGGATTACTTCTTATAACATCACCATCAGCAGTTCTTCTATAAATAACGTTATATTCTGCCTTATTATCTTTAGTAACATGGAATTCAGTTACTTCACCAATTTCTCTTCTAAATCCTCCAGTTTTTTTATCTTGATAACCTCTTATATATATACCGATTTGAATATATCTATAAATAGATTTTAAGAATTGTTCAATATCTTGATTTGTTTCCATCAAACTATACATACGATCTGGTATAGCAGATGCTTTATCAGCGTGGATAGTTGATAAAATATAGTGTCCTGAAGAAATAGAGTTTCTTACTGCAAGTACTGCTTCAGCACTACGAACTTCGGATAATAGTATCCATTTTGGGTTCTGTCTCATACAAGTTACAAGAACATCACTATAAGAAGCTATATTATTAGTTTTCATAGCAACAATATCTCTAGTTGGGAATATTCTATCCAAGTGAAGTTCTAGTGTATCTTCTATTGTAATAACTTTTTCATTTTCTTTTATTTTTGATGCCAAATATTTAACAAATTCTGTTTTCCCAGAACCAGTTTCACCACATACAATAATATTGCAATGTCCTTCAATACATTTCATAAGTAAATCATGTATATCTAGTGATATATAGTCATCTTTTATAATTTTATCTTTTTCAAGTCTTATTTTTGCTGGTGTCTTTCTCATTACACAAGCAATGCCGTTTCTAGCTATTGAATCATGTACAAAGTTAAGACGTAATTCAGCACTTTCAGCATCTAGAAATGGATGGGCCATATTAAATGTTTTACCCATTACGTTAGAGCATTGAAATGCTAATTTTTCCATAAATGCATTATTGATTTCTGGATCTTCGACTCTATAAATACCTTTTGATAATGTTTTTAACCAAACTTGTCCACCATTACTATAAGAAATATCGGTTACATCGTCATCATCCAAATATTTTTTGGCAGGGCCAAAATCCATTTGGGAAAACATATTATCATTCATATTACGCCTCCGTTTCAGAATCTGTTTTATTTTTATCTTTATCTTTATCTATTTCTAATTCATTTTCATATGTAGAATCAATATCAGCCGTATTAGCTTTTATAAATTCTTTTAAAGCTTCAGAAGATAATCTAGTTTCACCACTAATTTTGACATCTCCACCATATGGAACAATAACTACATTTACATTTTGAATAAATGTTGCTCTTGTAAGCATCATAAATGGATTATCTTCTCCTTCTGCATCTAATCCAAATAAAATACTTGATGGAATTCTGTCTTCACTAGTATTTTCAAATACTGATTTACCAGCTGAATCCTTAACTGTAATTATTTTTACTTTTTCAATTAATTTAGCAATAAAAGGTTTTCCGTCTTCACTTTCACCTTTAATATAAATATCTATATATGAGTCTGGAAGTAATGAGTTTCCATATGTACTATCCATATCTACTTTCATATATACTGGTTTTTCATTTTCTTTTAATTGTGATAAGCCATAATTAGGTAATGATTTTTCATCCACTATAGCAGACTTAAAAAACATGCTTCCTTTTGGAATATAAGCATTAACATTAGTATACTTTCCAACTATTAAACCAGAACTTAATAATACTTCATCATTTACTGCTATACTTGGAACAGATAATGTTGTAACCATTTGAGATGTTATAAGTGTTCTAGGTTGAATATTTTCTGCTGCAACTGGAACATCAAGTGGTGTAACAGCTTGTTCAATTTGACTATTATATCCGAAATATAATAAAACCATAATAAGTAAAACACCTATAATTGTTACTGTATTTCTATTTTGTAATATTTTTTTTAATTTAAACGCAATCCCATTCATCTTTTTATCCTCCTTAATTTAACTCATCATATGGTGATTCTAATATTGCATCAAGTGTTTGAGTTATTTCATATGTTTCATTTTTACCAAAAGCACCTCCAGTTACCTTAGAAGTAACTTGAATACTTACTTTAGGTGGTAATTCATTAACATCATATATTTCAATTTCATAAGTCGCTGATGCAGCTGAATCTGCAAATCTTCTTACAAAGTTTTCTACAAACTTTTCTCTATCGATTCTAATAACACCATCTTTACGATAAGCAGCTAAATCAACAGCATCATACATTGCTGCTTTGGCAGATTCTCTAAGTAATGTTAAATCGCTTGAATCTTTATTTGTAATGTTTTGAAATAACATAATTAGTGCAATTCCAATAGCTCCTGCAGCTATAATTGCAATCCCCCACATAGACTCTTTCATATTTCACCATACCTTCTTACTTTATACATATTTATTTTACTATAATTTTTTTGTTTTAGCAATCACTCAATCTTAAAATTATCTTTTTGTTTTAAAATTAAAATCAAGATAAGTATTCCAATTAGTGCTGATATATAATAAGCGTTATAACGTAGTATAAAAGAAATAACTAATCCTAAATAATATTGAAAATCTTTTGTATCTTCATCATCGGTTATAATATTTGGTTCTTTTTCTTTTTTATACTTTAATGCTAACTCTTTAAACTTGTCATATGTAATAGGGGCTGTCCTCCATTTTTGACATAATTCAAACTCTTCAATACCTTTACATAATTCATCAGTACTATAACTATTATACCCAGGAGTTGTTTTATATAGCGTTAAAACAAACTCATCCTTGCAACTAGATGTGTTTCCATATATATTAAATTTATAACTTACACCCGGCAAAAAATTATTCATAGTAATTTCTTTAGTATTATTTGAAAAAATATATTTGTTATTAAATACATCATATATTTTTATATTATCATGAAGATTAGTAAGTGTAATAGTAAATCTAACATTGTTATTTTCGTCATAATAATAGTCATAAGTAATATCAACATTCTTAGCAATGGTATTTAATCTATTAATTTCAGCTTTTGTACATGCGCTTGCTATAGAAGGAACAAATAAAAATATAAATGTAAATATAATTAAACCTTTTTTCATTTTCTCCCCCTATTTTATTTTATATCTATATACCTTATTTCTAAGTTTTATTTCTAAATAGACTTTATTACTAGATAAGATTTCTTTTTTTATTTCTAAATAATAAATATCATTTAAATTAACTTTATCACTAGTAATATTAGAATTCTTAAATTCATAAATATAATCTTTATCATCTATTTGATATACAATTCTACCAAATTTACTCATAAAAGTTTCGAATCTATAAACTCCACTGTTTATACTTTTAAGTTCTACTTTTCCATTTATATTTAATAAAGCTTTATCGTAATTTTCATCAATATTAGGAACTATGTATTCAAAAGAATCATAGTACTCATTTCTACTTATTTTTTTCTTGTAATTTATTTTAAATCTTTTTGCAATATTTAAACTACTAATATTTAAAGTAGTACCCTTAAATATAGTATTATCAATAACTAATTCTTCATTTAAATTTTTAGAAATAGTATCTACGTTATCTAAATTTATAGTAGTTATTCCTACATCAACATAATTATTTTTTAATCTTTCTTTAGCATCTTGATAATTTTCAGCAAATCTAAATGTTAATTTATTTGTATCATAATAGCTATCAATTTCAAACATAAATAAATATGTACTTACATTAGTCGTTATTTTTTCTCCTGTATAAACTACACCTAAATCAAAAAATTCTTCTTTATATTTTGATATATGATAGAAACTATGACCATTTAAAACTAATTGTAAATTTCTAGAATCTAATACCTTATCTTCCAATAAACTGCTTACCTCTGCTTCTACTATTATAAACTTTTTATCTTTATCAATTGTATTACCTTTATAATCCTTTGAAGTAACATATGCATTTTTAAGAGTAACCATATAATTTTCAGTAGTAAATGTATCATATATATGATAAGTATCATCTTTTCTAAAAATCAAATATAACGTAGTTGAAATAAATACAATTCCTACAATAACAAATATACAATTATATAATAATTGATGCTCAATGTAATTATATCTTGCAAACCTTCTTGTTCTTCTAAATCTTCTATCTACTTTATTAGTATCAACTTGTATAGATATTTCTACTTCTTCATTATCAGCACTTGTAGTTTCTAATTCTTGTAAATCTTTACCAAAATCAAACTTCTTAACATCAAATCCTATACCTCTTATAGAATTTACTAAAAGAGTATATGCTTGAAGAATTATTGAGAAGAATAAAAAGTCTCTTATAAGTCCTATTTTTTGTGAATCAATTATTTCAGTTTCCATCTTAACAACAGTACTTAAAGATATATTGTATAAAACTACTATTGTAGCAGCCATAAAGATTACTAAAAAGTAAAATATAGTTGGCTTCTTTTTTCTTACCAATACTAAGAGTACAACTAATACAACAAGTACCATAAGTATAGGCAAAATAAACATCCACCTATTAAATAGTTGACTAGAATAATTCTCATAATAAAGAACTTCAGAAGTATTCATATATGATACAAAGAACTTAGCTAATGAAACAGTATGTTTAATTATATAAAAATTTATAAAAGCTAAAATTATATGCAATAACTTAAAATGTTTTATTAAAAAAGCATATGGCTTTCTAAGTATCATACGAGTCCCCTCCTACTATCACAATTATACTATATTTGTATATAAAAAAAAAGATATTATTTATATGCTTTACACATATATAATACCTTTTTTATTTATTAAAATTATATAATTTATATTAAATAAATATAATATGGTGCTCGTGGTCGGACTCGAACCGACACGGCTTTGGGCCAATAGATTTTGAGTCTATCACGTCTACCAATTCCATCACACGAGCAGTAAGTTAATTATATCACAAATTAACTATTTTGTATTAATTTTCTTTATATTTTGAATCATATAATTCTACTTCGTCATTACTTTCATTTGAAATTATTTCTAATTTAGGTAATTCATCTATACTCTTTAAACCTAAATAATCTAAAAATCCATTAGTAATACCATATAATATAGGTCTACCAGGAAGTTCAGAACGACCAACTTCTTCAATTAAATTTAAAAAAGTAAGTTTTCTAATTGCATATGTACTATCTACACCTCTAATTTCTTCTATTTTACTTCTAGTAATAGGCATATTATAAGCTATAATAGCTAGCACTTCTAAAGACGACTGAGATAAACTATCATTTTTTTCTATATCAACCATTTTTTTATAATATTCATTATGTTCTTTTTTAGTAACTAACTTATATTTACCACCTAATAATTCTAAATTAATACCCCTTTTACTATCCTTTAAGCTATTAGAGTATGAAACTAATAAATTATCTAATTCTTCACTATTTATTTCTAATATTTCAAGTAATCTATCTTTTGAAATACCATCATCGCCACAAACAAATAGTATTCCTTCTAATACTCCCTCTAACATAAATCACCTACCTAGTATATATATTTCTTTAAAATTATTTTCTTGCTCAATAAGTACTTCTTGTTTTCTAACCAAATCTAATACCGCTAAAAAAGTTACAACAATATAATCTTTAGTATGGATATCAAATAGTGTAGTAAATTCTACTTTTTTATTTTTTTTAAGTAAAGATTTAATTGCAACTTCTCTTTCTAAAGTAGAATATTCTTTAGTTGTAATCTTAGTAGATAATGGTTTTAAAAATTCTTTTTTCTCCATAAACACTGAAAAAGCTTTTAAAATATCATCTACACCCACATTAACATCAATTTCATCACTTTTAAATTCATCTAAATTAGTTGGCATCTTTGTATGAATTTCTTTTCTTTCTTCTTCATATTCTCTAAATACTTCTGTCATTTTTTTATAACTTTCATATTCTAATAATCTACGAATTAACTCTTCTTTAGGATCCTCTTCTTCTACTAATTCCTTTTCTTCCTTTTTAGGCAATAAATTATTTGATTTCATTTCAATAAGTTCTGCAGCCATTACTAAATATTCAGATGCAATATCTAAATTCATTTCTTCCATTTTGTTAATATAATCTAAATATTGTTTAGTAATTTCATCTATTTTTATATCTTCTATCTTTATATTTGATTCTTTTATTAAATGAAGTAATAAGTCTAAAGGTCCTTCAAATTCATTTATTTTTACACTATATTCCATACAAACACCTTAATAATTATAACATTTTTAATAAATAAAAAAAAGGCATTTTTGCCTTTATTTAAAAAGTACTGGTAATAAAACTATAAATAATATTATGATACCAAAAAATAATATTATAAATAATGTATCTTTTTTATTCTTTGATTTATTATCAACTAAGTCTTTTTCTATTTTTTCTAAAGATAAAAGTTCTGCACTTTTTATATCATCATCAGTTAAAGATATATCATCTTCTTTAACTTCAACTTTTTCAATTATATCATCAGTTTCTACTCTAGCCACATTATCACCTACTTACATGTATATCCGTTTTTTTCTAAACTTCTTTGAATTACGCCTATATTATCACTAATATCAAAAGGCATTATTTCTTCTATTTTGTTAATATCACTTTTTCTAGCTACTGTTAAATCTATCACTTGTGTAAATGTTCCATCAGTATTATTTTTTATTTCAGAACCTTCAAAACTAGAAGCATTATCAATATATGCCATTGTAGAAGTTTCAAGTTTAGCTAATTCTTCTTTTGCTTCATCACTAAGTTTAGATGAATCTAACGCTTTTATTTCATAAGTTATTTTATATGCGTATTTTTTATAATTTACAATAAACTTATAATCATATGCATATAAGTTTTCATCATTTTTCTTAGAACAACTTAAAACGATTTCCTTATCTTCTTCTACTGGAGTAGGGTTATTAGTTTCACCAGTATCACTAGAACTTGGTAATTTATATTTCTTTTTTGATATTAAATTAGATATATTATCCAAATTAAATACTACTAAAATCATTATTATCGCTAATAGAATAATCATAAGATCTTCATTTTTAACCCATGGAATTATTCTTTTACTTTCTTTTTTTTCTACTTTAACTTCTTCTACAGGAACTTCTATTTCCTCTTTTTTAGGTTCATCTATTTTTAACTCAATTTCATTGTTAACGATTTTAACACCATTATCTTCCATATTAGGATTAGTATTATTTTCTACATTATTATCTTTATTATCCATAATCTAACCTACTTTCTATTTTGATTATATCAAAAAAAAGAAAAAAAAGAAATAACATTTTATTTCTTATTAGATTTTACTGTATACTCAGTTACACCTAGTATTGTTTCACCATCTATTTGAAGAGCTACTGGTCTATCAAATTCAACTTTTACTTCATGGGCTGTATACAAATCAACTATTTTCTTAAATCTTACGTGTTCTCCTTTAAATACTGTTGCAAAAGCTGTTAAAACTTTTAATTTTATCATTCCATGTAAAACAACTACAGTTAAACTTCTATCACTATTTAATCTATTTTGGTATGGTGCAATCATCATACCACCACCATAATATCTACCATTCATAGTTGATGCTAGCCAAACTTTTTTATATGCGTGTTTAACTGAATCCACAGTAACAATTGCATTAGTAGGTTTATAATCATATAAAAGCCCTTTTAAAGCTATTTTAGTATAATTTACTGGTTTAGTGCTCTTTTTCCTATGTAAGTCTCCCATTTCACAGCAATAACCATCTATACCATATCCAATGCCATTTATAAATTTATATTCTTTTCCCTTCACTATAACTGTAGGTAAATCTTTTAAATATTCATTTATTAAATGTGGACCTTCTCCTTTTCCTTTAAATACATCATTATAAAAATCATTTCCACTACCTGTAGAATAATATAAAATATTATTTTTATATTTTATGCCATCTGTATGATTTATAAAATAATTTAAAGTTCCGTCTCCTCCACATATTATTATATCTTCACCTTTAGTCATACTTAAAAACTTTTTAAAATCAGTTATTTTAGGCATACTAAAGTAAATTAATTCATCATTTAATATGCTATTTAATTTTCTAGCATATTCTTCTCCTTTTCCATTTCCTGAATATGGATTAAATAAAACATAATACTTCTTCATACTACTCCTTTATTAGTTTTGTTATTTCTTCCTTTAATTTAACATTTGCACTTTCTAAATCATCAGAAACTTTAAATGGTTTACCATATTTTACTTTTATTTTTCCTCTAAATTTATATTTGCCAGTTATACCAGCTGGAACTATATATGCACCGGTTTTAAAAGCTAAACTAACAGCACCATACTTAAATGGTAAAAGTAACTCACTAGTTCTATTTCTAGTACCTTCTGGAAATATTCCTAATACAAAGCCTTCATTTAATAATTTTATAGCTTCTTTTTTAGCTAATTCATTTTTTACTTTTCTATCTACAGGAATACATCCCATATCTTTAAAAAACCAACTAACTAATTTATTATCAAAACATTCTTTTTTTGCCATATAATGAATCATTCTATCAGAAGCTATAACATGAAATGCTGGATCAATAGCATTTCTATGATTACAAGCAATTATAACTGGTCCATCTATATTGGCATACTCTTTATTTATAATTTCTGCATTAAAATACCATAAAAATAATTTGCTAAAGCACTTTTTTAAAAAGGCATATAACTTAGTTTTCTTTTCCATACAACTTAAACTTCCCACTATAAACTTCTTTAAAACCTTTTAAACTTTCAAAATCTTTTGGATTAATTAAACAAACATTTTTTGTAAACTTATATATATTAGATTTTTCAAGAACATAAGCAACAAAATAACTACACACATATCTATTTTTAATAGTTAATGGTATTTTAAAATATCTCGGTACAATTCCTAAAAAATCATATTTATATTTATTACTATTTCTTTTCATATCATTTAGTATTTTTTTTAATTCTAAATATTTTTCTTCTGGTACATTAAGTTCATAAATTTTACATTTTGTATTATTAAATTTCTTAAAAAAGTCACCATCTTTTTTTTCTACTACAAATCCGCCATTTAAAATAGAATTTATCTTTTTTCTACCAAAACTATAAATTTCATCACACTCTCTACTTAAAGAAATTCCTACATGACTATATTCATAATTTGTAAATATTTTTACAATCTTAGATGGCATTGTATAAGTATGCATAAGTAAAATATAAATCTTTTTCATAATAAGATTATAACATAAATAAAAGAAGATGTTAATCTTCTTTTATTGAATTTGACCATGTCCAATTTTTTACTTCTGGCATATCTTCGCCATATTCTTTTATATATTCAGCATGTTCTACTAATTTATTTTTACACCATTCATATAGTGCTGATCTTCTATTACCAAGATTATCTAAATATTTTAAAGCATCCATAACTAAATGATATCTATCAATCTTATTTTGAACTCTCATATCGAAAGGAGTTGTAATAGTACCTTCTTCTAAATAACCATGAACATGCATATTTTTATTTTCTCTTTTATATGTTAATTGATGAATTAAAGATGGATATCCATGGAATGCAAATATAATTGGTTTATTTGTAGTAAATAACATATTATATTCATTTTCAGTTAATCCATGAGGGTGTTTAACATTAGATTCTAATTTCATAAGATCTACTACATTTACTACCCTAATTCTTAATTCTTTAAAGTTTTCTCTAAGTATAGATACAGCCGCTAAAGTTTCTAATGTTGGAGTATCTCCAGCACAAGCCATAACTATATCAGGATCATATCCAGAATCATTACTTGCAAAATCAAATATACCTATTCCACTAGAACAATGTTTAACAGCTTCATCCATTGATAACCATTGTGGACGAGGATGTTTAGAAGCAACTATAACATTTATATAATTTTTACTCTTTATACAATGTTCAAAACATGAAAGAAGCATATTAGTATCTGCAGGTAAATACATACGAACAACATCAGATTTCTTAGTAATTAAGTGATTTAAGAATCCTGGATCTTGATGAGTGTACCCGTTATGATCTTGTTGCCATATATGACTACTTAAAACATAGTTTAAAGAAGCAATTTCTCTTCTCCAAGATAACTCACTTGTTACTTTTAACCATTTAGCATGTTGACTAGCCATAGAATCTACTATTCTAACAAATGCTTCATAGCTATGAAAGAATCCATGTCTACCAGTAAGTAAATAACCTTCTAGCATACCTTCACACATATGTTCTGAAAGCATAGAATCAATTACTCTACCATCATTATTTAAAAATTCATCAGTATCATACTTATTAAGATTCCATTGCCTATTTGTTACATCAAAAACATAATTTAATCTATTAGATAATGCTTCATCTGGTCCAAATATTCTAAAGTTATTTTTATCGCTATTTAAACTAATTAAATCTTTTACATATTTACCTAGTTCAGTCATATCACTAGCTACAGTATCCCCAGGTGTTTTAACTGGTACACCATAATTTCTAAAATCAGGAGTTCTAAGTTCTTCTAATAAAATACCACCATTTGCATGAGGATTTGCTCCCATTCTTCTATTTCCAGTAGGAGCTAGTGCTTGTAATTCAGGAATTAAAGTACCATTAGAATCAAATAATTCTTCTGGGTGATAACTTTTAAGCCATGATTCTAATTCTTTTAAATTCTTTTTATTATCACGACTAATTGCAAGTGGCACTTGATGAGCTCTAAAACTATTTTCCATCATTTTGCCATCTACCACCTTAGGGCCTGTCCATCCCTTTTTAGATTTTAAAATAATCATCGGCCAAATAGCTCTTTCAGTAATTCCACTTCTAGCTCTAGATTGAATTTCTTTAATTTTAGTAATACATTTATCTAAAGTAGTAGCCATATCTTCATGCATTACATCTATTTCATTGTCTTCAACTATAAAAGGTTCATACCCGCATCCCCTAAAGAAACTTATAAGTTCTTCATTAGGAATTCTAGCAAATATAGTTGGATTAGCAATTTTATATCCATTTAAATGTAATATTGGAAGTACTGCTCCATCTTTCTTAGGATTTATAAATTTATTTCCGTGCCAACTAGTAGCAAGCGGCCCGGTTTCAGCTTCACCATCTCCCACTACACAAGCAGCTATTAAATCAGGATTATCAAGTACTGCTCCATATGCATGTGAAAGACTATATCCAAGTTCTCCACCTTCATTTATTGAACCTGGTGTTTCAGGGGCAACATGACTAGAAATTCCTCCTGGAAAACTAAATTGTTTAAATAATTTCTTCATTCCTTCACTATCTCTAGTAATATTAGGATATACTTCACTATAACTTCCTTCTAAATAAGTATTAGCAACCATTGCATTTCCACCATGACCTGGTCCAGATAAATAAATCATATCTAAGTCATATTTTTTAATAACTCTGTTTAAATGTACATAAATAAAATTTTGCCCTGGTACAGTTCCCCAGTGGCCAACAATATTTCTTTTAACATCTTCTATTTTTAAAGGTCTAGTTAATAATGGATTATCAAGCAAATATAATTGACCTAAAGCTAAATAATTAGCTGCCATAAAATATTTGTTTATATTATTTTTTTCTTCGTTTGTTAATGTCATACAATCCTCCAATACAATAATTATATAATAAAAATATAAAAAAGTAATTATTTCTTTACACATTTTACACAAGAAATAATTACTTTCAATTATTAGACATTTTTTAACATTATTTTTGGAATATATTACTTTTTTATATTTTATTCCATATCATTTTATTATCTTTGAAACCATATGAAATCTTATTTTCATCATATAAATATGATAAATATGATTTTATAGTACTACCAATAAGTATATATTGATTAGTATTTATATCAATTTTATACATATCAAATATTGATTTTAATATATCTTCAAAAGTAGTATTATTACATAAATTATATACATTATCGATAATTTCATATACTTTATCTCTATTTATTTTTATTAAATCTTTAATATCAGATAAGATTTCTACATGAGAACATATATAAGCGTCTCCATCTAAAGTTTCTAAAGTAGATAAAGTATTTAAAAATTCTCTTACATCATAAATAAAGAAAATATGATATTTATTTATAGTTTCAGCACTAAATAATGCATCACCTAAAAAATATACATTATCTGAAGTTTTAACACCTATCATATCAAAGAAATGACCTTTTATATCTATATAATGAATGCCTTTAATATCTATTAAATTACTTACTTTAGATTCTTTTGCACATAAAAATTTATTTTTTAAATCTTTAAATGGATATCCACCATATAAAAAAGAAGGCTCTATGATGGGATAATTAGATATTGCAGCTTCAATATTATTAGCATATATATCACAAGAAGTTCTATCTTGGATAACTTTATTGCCACCAACATGATCAGCATTAGAATGTGTATTTATAATACTTTTTACCTTTAAGTTATTACTTTCTAATACTTTAAGTATTTTCTTACCAGCTTCTTTATCATTACCCGTATCAATTAAAATAACTTCATTTTCATTTATTTTATATACACCTATATTAGTAGCATTCTTAATATAGTAAGTATTACCTTTTACATAAGTAAATTCCATATTTCACCTCTTATAAATTTAATAATTGCTTTTTCTTTTTAGTAAATTCTTCTTCAGTTATGATTCCATCATCAAGTAATGATTTTAATTCTCGAAGTTCAGTAGCTAAAGACTTATCTTGAGTAATTGAATTTAATTTTTGAGATTGACTTTTTAATATATAGCTTTCAATTACTGGATAAACTATTTCAACTTTCTTTTTAACATTACTACTATTATTAAAGAAGAAGAAAATATCACTTGCACCATTTTCTCTAGCTTTTGTATTTCTTAAAAGAATAAAACCTATATTTTCATCTTTTTCTGGTAATCTTAAACATACATAATCATAATTACTATATTTAAGATTAACGTCACCTCTTTTACTATCAATCATATTTTCTTTAGATGAATTAAATTTATTAGTTGCTAAATCAGTAGCCATTCTTACTATGTTCTTCTTAGAAAGTGGATTTCTCAAATGAGTTATTTCATTTAGCACTTCACTACCTAATTTCAAAGTATCACTTTTAGAATGGATAAGTTTTTTATATTCTATATTAATTTCTTCTTCATTAAATGATTCATTTGTAGTTATAGTAATGTATTCAGAGTATACTCTAAGTATTTGCCCTTTTCCACCATTTAAAGTATATAACCAACCATTACTTAATTTTTTATCAAAATATTCATTTATATAATTTATAGTTTTTAAAGGAAAATTATTATCATTAGCAACTTTTAAAACTTTTTCTCTACCTTTATTTAATTCATTTTGATCAAAATATTTAGTTCTTTTTAATTCTGGAATATCGATTAAATCATAACATTTTTTACATAAATTAGTTTTACCTAGTTTTTGTGGTAATAATACACTAATACCACAAGCTTCACATTTTTTCATACTAGATTCTTGACTGGTAAAATACTCATTTATACCAGTTATTACTTTATCTGGATAATTATACTTTTTTGCTAATAATAAAGCTTTATCTCTATATTTATTTAAAATATTTCCATCCTCTATTTTTTTATATTTCCACATTATCCCATTAATTTTTAATAAACATATCTTACAAATAGTTGCACTACCTATATTTTCTGGAAGTATTGTAGTTTTATTACATACATCACACTTTTTCATATTATCACTCCTTTATAATGAATATGTTTTTTACACGTATAATAA
>OJAW01000483.1_pt1 | contig 28116 bp, 49 predicted proteins | sample 1589151 | NCBI WGS metagenome assembly OJAW01 (sample SAMN03283290) | human gut metagenome | biome: human-associated habitat; material: feces | host: Homo sapiens | place: Peru | collected 2012
ATCATTTATTTCTCCTTATTCCAGCCTAATTCTTCTACTTGTTTATTTATTGCTTTTATTTCTTCGTATGTTATAAACATAAGGCATTGATGAGAATAATTCCATTTTAATATTTTTTTGTTTTTTAAAAATACTATATATCTAAAATCAAAATATTTTTTATCATAGCACTCATAACACTTTATTTTCTTATTTCTATATTGCATATTTTTATCATAAATAATATTTTTAATATCAAAATTACTTGTTAAGTTATATCCTAATTTTTCAAACATCTCTTTAGCAGTCATCCCTATCACCTTTTCTCTCTTTCATAAATGGACCCTTTTTTATTGCATATTGTGTCATTTTTGATACTTTTTTAAATCTTTAGCAAACATATATAATATAAGGCTTTATTGCTTATTTTTATACTCTTCTGCCCTCTATGTCTGAGTATCCGCTATTATTAGTAATGTACGTAGTACGTTAGTGTACTATCTCTTAAGTATAAGATAACACTTTTGTTTTAGTTATTTCACTAGTGTTTGCTACAAAAATAAAAAAATAACCGATGTGCTATCGATTATCTTTGATTTAGTTATATATATAGTGCTTTTATAATTTTTGATATGATTTTGGGAGTAAAAAAGCCCCCTGGTACCTCTAAAAAAATAGGGGTCGGGGTATTAACGAACGATATTACACTGGTAAAAGCCTTGTAAATAAAAGGCTTTATAGGTCTACATTTTAATATAATTACATAGTAACAAAGTACTGCAAAACATACAAAAAAATATTGTAATATAAAAATATATATGTTTTTGGAACATTAAACAAAAAGATACTTCTGTTACATATTTTATTATTTTTATTATTGTTATATTATTTATTATTATATCATTAACTTGTCATATTCCCGTTAAGGGGAAAACGAAAATATAATATACAATACACTGTATAAAGTATTGCATTATAGCACCCGCCGAATGCTTTAAAATATATATAATACTATGTTGTATAATATGTATAAAAATATAATAATTGCATAAAATAAAAATATATTAATACACTAGTAAAATATAGTAATTTTAATATATAAATTAGTGCAAAAGTATTGACAAAATAATCAAAATTTGATATAATTAATATGTAAGAAAGTTAAAGAAAAGGACTAATTAACTTGCTTACAAAATAATGGAAAGTAAAAGGGTTTTAGATCTCTAGCGTTTAGTATAACTTAATAAATTGGGTTTTGGTTAATACTAAAAAGGAGGTTGTAAAAATATGAGATTAAAACCTAACTACAAAAACATTTTATTATTAATAATTATGGTTCTATCAATTATAATTGTTATAAGTGATAGTATTCATTTAATAATTGGTTATCAATTCAATTTATATGGTTTACTAACTAATATATTAATGATTATCATAATAATAAAAATAAACAATTACATAAATAAGTATACAATAAAAAAAGAGTTAAAAAGAAAATTCAGCCACCAAGCAAAATAACTTTTTAAACTCTCTACTACACAAAAGAAATTATAAAATTCCTTTTGCTCTTCCATTATATAATAAAAAAAATATAAAGTCAAGTATAAAAATACTTGCAGAATGGGAGAAATTAAAAAATGAATAGTAAAGAAATTAAAAAATATTTAAAAGAAAACGGAATCGATACAAAAAATATAAGCGTAAAAGGTTCTAATTGTGGATATAGTGAGAGTTTTAACATCACTATAAAAGATATCAATATTGATATTGAAAAAGTAAGGGAATTAGCAAAAACTTTTGAAAGTTATGAAAGAGATGAAAGAACTGGCGAAATTTTAGAGGGCGGAAACACTTATATATTCGTAAATTATGACTACAACACTTTAAAATTAGCAAATGAAAAATATAACAATGTTGTATTAAATATCATTAACAGCAAATTAAAAGAACACTGCAAAGAAGATATTGACGCATGGAACAACGGGAATGGTGCTGTTAGACTTAGCGATAATATAATCATTTTTAGAGACGGTAACACTTACGAAGTAAGAGAAAGTAAAAGTTATAAAACTTTAAGAACCGGAATCGATTATATCGCCGAAAAACTTATCCAATTAGGAAAGTTAAACGAAGTTATAAAGGAGGCTAAATAATATGAGCAAAGAAGAATTAAAAAGCCTTTCTGTAGGCGTTCTTCTTGCTGTGTCTGATTATGAATTATTACAATTATTAGAATTTTTTACCGGCGACTTAATAACTCGTATAAGATACAATATAGAAACAGAAGAAGAAAAAAAGCAATTTAAAAGATTAGAAAAAATTCAAGCATATTTTAAAGAAATGTTAAAAAAGGAAGTGATAAATAATGAATACTAAAGAAAAAATATTTTGGGGTATAAATAATTATATCATTAAAAATAAAATGAATTTGGCAGAATTTCAAGAGTGGTTAGACTATGAGGAAATCGAATCATCTTTATGTACTGGTGAAGACGAAAAAGAATTATACATTGAGGTGTTTAAAGATTCAAAAGAAGAAGAATTTTATTTAAAAATTAGCCCAAAGGGCGAAATATTAGAAAGTTACAATTAATTAGGAGGTTTAATATGGCACAAACAAAACAAGAAAATAACAAACTATATTATGAAAGGCACAAAGAAAAAGAAATCGCAAGAATAAGAAAATGGGAAAAAGAAAACCCAGAAAAAAGAAAGGAATATACAAAAAAATACTATCAGAGCGAACAAGGCAAAGCAAAAAAAAGAGAGCAAAGGAAAAGATTAAGAGAAAGAAAAAAACAAATAGCTATTGCTAAATTTTGGGAAGAAGTAAAGGCTAATAACTCGCTAGAAGATTTTTATAATATGTTATGTAGAAATAGACCACATAAAAATAGTAAAAAATATAAAGAATGGGACCTTTTAGAAAGTTTAGCATATGAAAAACTACTAAACGATAATGAAGATACACAAGAATGCGACAAAATAATAGATAATATTATTGAATACTTAAAAAATGAAAAATTGGAGGTATTAAAAAAATATGAATAACGATTATAAGCAAGAAATAATTGACTTTATAAACGACAATAAATTAAATGATATATTTACTATTGAAAACATGTTTTTTAATGATTATAATATTAATTTATATGTATATATTCGCGTAAGTACTGAAAAACAAGAATTTGGAAGACAATTACTTGAATTATACGAATGGGCTAAAAAGAAAAATATAAAAATATGCATAAATTATATTTTTTGTGATAAATACACCGGAAAAACATTAAAAAGGCAAGCATATCAAGAATTAAAAGAGAATATTAAAGAAAATGATTATATTTTAGTTACTGAAGTGTCAAGATTAGGCAGAAATTGGGATGACATAAAGAAAGAATGGTATAAATTAAAGGCCGACAACATTAATTTGTTAGTCATGGACTATGATTTATTAAGTGCCAATTTGCCAAACGAACAAGCGATAATCATGAATGTTGATAAAAAGTACATGCAAGAAAGTATTTTCAATGGTATATTATATGCATCTTGCAAAAAAATTGAAGAAGTTTCAACCAGTACAAAAAATGGGTTGAAAAAAGCTAAAATGCAAGGTAAAATATTAGGAAAGCCAAAAGGAAAATATAACACTAAGGAAAATTTTATTAATACACTTGAAAAAATGATATATGAGAATATCGGCCAAGATAAGGCCGCAATGTGGACAAGATATCCAGCTAGATCATTTAAAAATGATTTAAAAAAATGTTATATTAAATATAACACTAAAGATTATCAAGAAATATTAAAAAAAGTTAAGGAGGATATAACAGAATGGGAACAATTCTAATTATATTATTAGCCGTTTGGTGTGGATTCTGTGAGTTTATAAAAAAAGGAAAATAACCATATTAAATGGCTATTTTTTTATTTGTTATTTTTTTAATATATGTAGATTTCATAACCCCTTATTTAAGCCGTTTTTTAGGTCGTTTAGAAGACTTTAATTTTTCTAGTGCATTTATACTATTTTGTTATTTATCGGCTAAATAGCCATGTAGAATTAAGCCATATTTGTTATATATAATCATATAAGGCATATGCAAATTTAGTTGCTTTGCTAATCTTATCATCCATTAACATAGTTATAAAACTTCTCCCTGCCACCGACAAAAAACTTCTTCCAGGTCAGAAAACTTTTTCCGCTCAATCTTTTTCAGACCATTCAGCATCTATAATATTGTCTCTTTTTAATGCTTCTAATTGTCTATTAATATCATCAACATCAGTAACTTTTTCGTGTTTTACAATAATAGGCTGTTGTGCTTCAATTTTACCCATTGTTTTTTGCAAATACATTGCCGATATTTCTCTGACCTCACCCATAAGACCACCTGTTGCTAATACGCCTAGTAAATATGAATGTATATAATCCATAACTTCTCTTTTATCCGGATCAACAAGCCAATTGTTATATGTTGTTCTACTTATTCCCATAAATATTGAAAAACTTTCTACCGTTGGTGGAAATTTTTTTATTTCGTTGATTTTATTTATCATATCAAGATATAAGTTAAAGCCTAGCATTATTTCTTGTGGTGTGTATGTAATATTTCCAGCATTAGCTACTTCTAACATACTTCTTTGAGCTATTAAAGACATTATTTGTATATTATTAACTTTTTCCTCGCCTTTATTTTTTAATAATTCAACAATATAGTTAGTAAGTTCATTTGTTTTTTCTTTTAGCGTTGGTAATAATTTTTCTTTAGATTCTTCTTTTATCTGATTTACAAGTTCTTCTTTACTTCTAATATTTTTTTCCTTATTTTCATTATATGATTTAGTTTGTTTTCGTATTGATTCTTCTGCTCTAATCTTTTTCCCAGTTGCCATCTAGTTTACCTCTCTTATCTCTTTCTTTCCCGGATTGAAATTCAACATATTCCCATAAATCTTTTTCCAATCTATAGTAATATCTCAATTCATCAGAATTATATAAATCATATAGCCATAAGATATAATCATCAAAAAATTCAAAATGAACCTTATAGAACTTGTATTTTTTATTCATATAAGACAAAAAACTTCTGTCATACCTACTAATGAATCCCACTTTAATTCCCCTTAATTTCTTCATGCAATATATTGTAGCTCTTTTCATTGCTGCCATCAATATACATTATTTCTTTATCGTTGCAAGTTATAAGTAAAGATGCAAGTCTACTCATCTCATCAATTAATTTTTTTAAATCTTTTGCTTTGCTATAGCCATCATAGCCAGAGGCCAGATCACAAATTAATTGTGCATATCTATCTTTGATATTTATCTGTCTTCTTAATTTTCTCATCTTCCACCTCTTTTGTGCTTTTTTCTAACATATCTATCCAACCAATTATTTCAAATGGTATATTTTTAAATTCTTCTTCCGGGCATTCTTTTAGTTTTAATAAAGATAACTCTCGCCTTATATGTAATATTATTCTCCATAATGTATCTGATTTATCTTGTTCATTTTGAAGCAATCTTAATATTTGTTTATTTAAATTCTTCTGCCTATTTATTTCCCTTATTAAAGTTTTATTTATACCTTGACCTATACAATAACAACACAAGCCCACAATTATTGTTATCAACAAAGCTTCAATTACTATTTCCATATTCTATAATCACTTCCACTCTTTCTTCTTCTGCATAATATTTTTCTATTTCTAAATATGCTACTTGTGAATCATCTTTATATGCTAAACCATTAAGTGAATCACATATTATTTTTGCTATATTATCACTATCGGGTTTTTTTAAATATTCTGTCCCAATCAAATAATTATATTGCTTTCTTGATATGCTTTTATTTGGCTTAAAATAAGCCTTGATAAACACTTTTACAATTCCTTGATATTCTTTATCAAGTTCTTCTTTACATTGCTCTATTGCCGATAATTTAACCAATTTTTCATAATCTGATGTTGACTTTGGATTGTATGTAGAAACAAAACTGCCACATCTTCTGAATCTTGGTCGTGCTTTTCCATGCGGTTTCCCTGGTACTGTGAATTTAATCATTATTTTCCTACTTCCTATTAAAAAAGAGAGAAATGTTATTCTCCCTTCCATTATATCTTTAATTGGTACTCGTTAAGAGATTCGAACTCTTGATGTACGATAGAAAGTCGTATGGCTTAACCACTTGCCTAAACGAGCATAACGAATGATACAAACTTTTTTTACAAAGCCCAACGCTTGTATCATTGCCATAGATAGGCGATTAAATCATTAGGTTTAAACCAACCTTTTAATTTAACCATTTTTAACCTAACTTGTTAGCATCATCTTATTAATGCCTTCTCGAATATAGAATCCATTTACTTATTTGCTGTATTGGGCTTTATTTATTTATCAAAGGTCTAATATTTCATTCCCCACTAGAATGTGCTTAGTATTTAAAGCTTTTTATATTGCTGTAAGACCTTTTAATTACAACCTTTTGTACAATGCTCTTTATTTAATGCGTCTTAACCACTTGACAATCAACCTTATTGAAGGGTGAGTTGGATTTGAACCAACGAGTACATCTCTAAACTTTTTTTGCTGTATGAGCATTTGTTTTACTTATTTATTTTTTTCTTATAATCTTCTAATATTTTATCTATATAAGTAGTCATATCAAATTCGTTTTCAAGTAGTTTTAATATTTGTAGATTATAACCACTTAAATATATATTTCCATATTCATCAAATTCTGGAACTGTTTTATTTCTGTCATTAAAATTCCACCATATTATTTTTGTTTCGGCGCCAGCATCTTTAAATATCTTCATTGTCTCTTTTTTAGATTGATTAGAACCATAATCAAATTCCATATCTGATAAAACAATTAAATACTCTGGAAATTTATGTAATCCTTGCAAAATTTTCATTACTGCTCCAAAGTCAGTATTAGAACAATCACCTGTATACATTGATTTATATTGTTCTTTTAATGTTTCACCTTTAATTGTCATTAACTTTGGTCTAGAACTGAAAGATATAATTTGGTTAGGAGCATAAGTACTATGTGTTGCAAGACCATGCGCTACAGACATTGCTTTTACTCCTATATCGTTTGCGCTTTCGAAATTAGGCCCACGGCCATAACTCCAGCTATCATACATGGAAGCGCTTGTATCTAGTATTACAATTGCATTCATTTCAACGCCAATTGTAGCATTATCTACTATTTTTTTACCTAAAATATCAGCATTTTCAGAATTGGTACCTTTTACAACAACTTTATATGCATCGTGAACATTTGCTGTTGAAACGTTTACTTTCTTTTTACTTTCCCTAACTTCTTGCATATACTTGTCAAATCTAGGCTTAATATCTTCCCTTGTTCCAAAGCAATTTAAATATTTAGCCATTGCTAGGCTTGGCACTTTTTCAAAATCAATTTTATCTACCAAAGGGTGAATATATTCATTTTTATTAAATAGTTCATTTAATTCAGTACCTTTTTGTTTTTCAGCATAAGATAACTTATATTCAACTGTAGAATCAACTTTTATTAACGCACGATACTCTTTTTCAGTGATATTCCATTCTTTGCATAATGCTTTTGCTATTTTTTTATCTTTTCCAGTTAATCTAGGCATCCATTTTTTTGCAAGTTCACTTTTTTCTAGATTTTTTCTTAAATATTGTAAATTAGAATCGGTTGGAATATTCCATAAGTCGTCAAAGCGCCCTGCTAATATTATGTCATCTGATGATACATTAGATAATTGCATTAACTTTCTACCTAAATCTCTACGACCTAAGCCATATCTTGGATCTCTTATAAACATACTAAATAGCTTTTCTTTATCACTTGTTCCTATTTTTACTTGATCTAAATTTTTTTCAAAAAAAGATGTCATAAAAAATAAATCAGTTAAATTATTCCCTGTTGTTTTATAAGAAACATCACCATTTTCTGTCTTCTTCTCTGCGTTTATTTTTTCTAATAAATTCATATACATTCTTTCCCTTCATTTTTATTTGGTTGCCCCATCTAGATTCGAACTAGAAATCACAGGTTCAAAGCCTGTAGCCTTACCATTTGGCTATGGAGCAGTTATTAAGAAAGCATGAAAGGAGCTATGCTTTCTTTGCTTAAAAGGAGGTTTGCCCATGTGTAATATTTCTATTACATTTAAAATATAACATTTTCCTTTTAGTTATTTCACTATTCTTTTATTATTTTTTTTAAATTTTTGTAATAAATTTTCCATAATCTGTCAACACTTGCTGGTTTTATGTCATTTTGATAATTTTCACTTGCAACTTCTTCAATAGCCTTTGAAACATTCTTTCCTTCTAGCAATTTTAAATATATCCTATATTCTATCTTGTAACTTGATAGTTTTGACAAATTATTTTTGCATTGTCTCATTAAATCTTCTTTTTCTTTTATCTGGCATTCAATATTATCTTTGTTGTTATCATTCATAATGTCTTTTAAAATATTGATTTCTAGTTGTAAGTCATTAATATACGGTATACAATCCATTATATATCCTCCTTCTCATACTGATACAACTTATACCATTTATGATCCTTTTTATTTAACTTTCTGTTTTTCCTGGCATTCAATTTCACTCTCGATAAAAAAGAACTTATACAATTTTCTGTTGTGTTAAAATAATCAGCGCATTCTTTTTGATTTTCAAAAGTAGTTATTATGTTATCTTCCTCGTCATACATAGCAATGAACATTACTTTGCCTCTTTTTTAGGTCTTCCTCTTTTTCTATTGGCTATTTCAATAGTTTTAATTTTTTGTAACATGTCCTCTGGAATTATTCTGTTTTTATAATCTGTACTATCGCTAGTTTGTTTTTCAACATTCTTTAAACCTTGAATTAAAAACTCTCTATTTGTTTTTTCTTGCAGTTTATTTGAATTTTTTTTCAAATATGTATTTAGTGCAATATCATTTTTAATTTTTCTTCTATCTAGCAGATTTTTCTGAAACTCAATAAATAGAAATTGTAAATTAACATTTTGTAAATTGCTATTTTCTATAATATGTTCAAAATCGCTTTTTAATTGATCACATTCTGAGAGCCTATCTCCCAAATTTTCTAAATATTCATCTGTTTTGTTTAATATTGATATTGCTTCTATTAAATTATCAATTATGTTAATACTGTTTTCCATTTTAACCTCCTTGTTGAATTTATTCAAATGGTATTTCTAAATCGTCAATGTTGATGTTACCACCTTGTTCTTCTTCTATTAAATCACCAAAAGTAGCATATGGGTCTATTTCTTCTTTGCTATTTTCTTCAGAAGTAGGTGTTGAAGATTGGTGTTTTCTTTCTAATAATTCAACACTATTACATATAACTTCGGTGACATAAACTTTTTTACCATCCTTATCGTCATAATTTCTTGTTTGAAGTCTGCCATCTATGGCAATTTTCATACCTTTGCAGGCATACTCTGCCATATATTCGGCTGTTTTCCCCCATACTATTATTTTTACAAACTCACTTTCATACTCTCCTAGTGCATTTTTAAAATCATTTTTAATTGCTATTGCATTTTCAACAAATGTTCTTCCACTAGGAGTTGACTTTAGCTCAACATTCCTACATAAATTCCCAACGCCAATAAATTTATTCATCTAATCTCAACTCCTTTAATGTGTATTTTTTATCATCTTCCATACCATTATACATAGTTCCTTTTTTAAAACTTGGTAAGGCAATATAATCGCCGTCTAAATCAATATAAATAAAGCACTCTTCACCACAAGTAGTTTCTCTAGAAATATGCTTAACTGTATTCTTAAATGGTCTAATAACGGCTTTTAAATATCTTTTTTCCGCTTCGTCAAGTATTTCTTTTTCTTGAATAAAACCGTTTTCTACTTCTATTGTTCCTGTATAATCATTTGGTAATGATTTGAAATGTTTTTGTTTTACCACATACTCAATATCTTCTAATTTAAACTCCCATCGAGGAAACCCTTTGCCATCATCTTCTTTAATTGTAAACCAATTGCCTATGAAATCTCGATGTATACCAGATACAGTGACAATCTTGCCAATATATTTATCCATCATACCATCGCCATTCCACCATCTTCCTCTTATATTTTTTAATTTTACTTTATCTCCTACTTTTAAGTTCATTATTTAATCACCAATTTACCTTTCTTATCAATAATTCCATATCTAGTTAGTATTTCCTCAACTTCTTCTTTCGTTTTAGCAATTCCAACATGTGCTTTTACTGTTTTAACTAAATCATTTATTTCGCTTAATTTATTTTCTTTTTCATCCATTAATTTATAATAATCATCGTTACGAAAATTTTTATTTGTATAATATTTTGCTACACTTGGCCCACCAGTTGTTCTTAATTGCATGTCAGCATCATCAATCATATCTTGATTAATTAAAATTTTACTTTTTTCTTCTTCTGTAAATTGAGATAAATATAATTCATCGCAATCTTTTTCAAATTGTTCTACTAACTCGTTATATTTATTAATAACATCACATTTTTTTCTTAATTCTTCTACCTTTGCTTTTGTTTCTTTTTCTATACTTTCTCTATGCTTATTTGCATATAAATCAATTAAATTGATACTTTCTATCATTTTATTTCCTTCTTTCTTTATCATTGGATTTTCTACTTCCCATAATCCTAAGCAATATCTTTCATATATTTCTTTTTTCATGCTATCAGTCATTAGTTCCATACCTCATCACATATTAAATCAAACCCTGTTGGCTCTAATTGACTTATTAGCTCTTTAAATTCATCTTTTGCATTATCATTTAGTTGATTACCATACTTATCAAACCATTCTTTAAAATCTTTGTAGTCACTATAGTCATATTCATACCAAGCATCTTCAATTTTATCTCGATTGTCTTTTTCTTGCTTTACCTCTTCAATAATATTTGACGAATAAATTAATTGTGAATTTAATATGTCAGCATATATTTTTTTAGGTACTTCTTTTATTTCTTTATCTGTTTTTCTACCAACATATTCAGCTAAATTTGAGTTGCTTTTATTGATAACAACATCATCTTCTTTTATATTGAATCTATTCATTAGATGTTTTGCATATTTTTCTTTGAATTCATCGTCAAATTCAATATTCGCATCTTTGATGTATTCACCATCTCGACCTTTGCCATCAATAACTGCATCAACAAATGCAAAGTTATCGATACAGCACGCAACTGATAATGCTGTTAATCTTTTCAATTCATAAATATTTATTGATTTTCTATCTCTATCAAGTGATACATAGCAAGGTTTAAAATTATAACCATAATCAAAATTATCATCTTCATATACTGGCAAACCATCAACAAATACTTTTCCTTTGTAATCAGAGTCTGTTAATATTTCTCCATAGCTTGTTTGAATTGAATTATAAGCTTGTCCATTTAATCCTAAAAATTCATTTTCAAGTTCATCTAATTCAGAACTATCAAATCCTGATATTTCAAATGTTAAATCATTACCATTTCCATCTGTTTCAGTAATACACAATACTTCACATTCAAAATTATCTGAATATTCAAAACTTGGTGTCCAATTCTTACTACCATTTTTAATAAATACTTCTTTGTCTTCACGAAGTAATACTAATAGTGCTAGTTTGTATCCTTCCCCAAATTGACCTATCTTATCTAAATCATCTCTTTTAGATGTGTTTCCAAGTAACAATGTAGAACTTGGTATTGAAGTATTTTTATTTGTTATTGTAATTGTTCCAAAAGATTTATCAATATCGACAATATCTTCTCCGTTACTATCTTTAGCATTTTGTAATAATTCTCTAATTGCTTCTTCTATCCCCCAACTAGATACGTAATTTCTCGAAAGGCTTAATTCATATTTTTTCATTTGTTATTTCCTTTCTTAAAAATATCTAATTTTAAATAATCTCTGACTTCCTTATCTAATTCAGGTAACGTATTATGCTTTTTGATTTTATTAACATCAATTTTATTTTCAAATAATTTATGATATTCTTCTTCCCATAAATTAATCATTATTGTATTTTTATCTTTATCAATTATTAATACATTTATCATTTTCTTCTCCCTTCATATATTTTTCTTGATAATAAGGGCAAAATTTACAACAAGAACAATATTCAAGACATTTTTTATCTTCACCAATTCGTTCTTGAATCTCGTATACACCTGGATAATCTTTTTCTAAATTATCTAAATGTTTTTGTGCTTCTTCTAATGTTTCATGTATTTTAGTTGCTCTCTTATTACCTTTTTTAATAACTATATATTTGTTTCCATCGTTCCATCTTTCTTCCATACTACACATTGGAAGTTCTTCATCTGGAACTTCTTCGTATTTTTTTAATTCTAAGAACCTATTTTTTATAAATTCTTCTATATCTTCAAAATCTTTATCAGTAAATTTAAAATTCAATTTTTGAACTTGAAATTGTGGATATTCTCTGTCAAACTTTGCTTTTGATTTTTGCCAATCACGAAGTAATGCTATTATTTGACCTTTATTAATTTCAAATCCTAATTTTCTAAATAACCAAGCATAGATTAATAACTGCAGTCTATAATCTTCAAAATCTTTTTTTAATACTTTAAATGTACTTGTTGTCTTATAATCAATAATCGTTTTAGTAGCAATATCAACTAAATCAGCCTTGCCACTTAAGAAGTATCCTTTTAATTCATCACAAATTATTTCTAAATTTTGTTTTAAATACTCTTCTTTAAATTGATTATCATTCTCTTTAGAGTTTTCTAGTATTGAATGAAATGCAGTTCCAAATAATGCCCATATCAATTCACTACAGTCTTGTTCTATTTTATCATTGTATCTTCTTTTTAAGATAACTTGTCTAACTGGATTAAGTATTGTTGTTACTGAATATTGACGTTCTTTTGGCTGATAATCACTACATAATGCGTTGTATATTGGTTCTGGCAAATTAAGTTTATTTGTTAGTGCCATTATTCACCAACTTTCGCCTTTAATTGTTTAATTAATGATGTACCCTGTGCTTTAGTTAATTTGCTTGGCATTTCTTTTGAAGAAGTAATACCTATTTTTTTATAGACTGCCTTTTTTAAGTCATCGTGATCTTTTAGTAGTATTCTGATAGCTGTTATTTGCCCGTCTTCAATCATTTCGATTGGCTTGTCTACTTCTTTTGTTTCAATTTTTGCCGATGTTTTAGGATAACCATAGCTAAATACGATATTACCTTTGCTATCAGCAATTTTAATTTTTTCAATTTTTTCAGCATCTTCGTTCGTTGATATTTCAGCAACTGTAAACTTCTCAAATTTGTTTACTAAATCATATTTACCTTTTTCGTTCTTCTTTGTAGGAACACTTGCAAAATAGAATATTCTTGTATATAACTCTCTACCTATACCAACATTAAATCCCGCTCTTTTAAATGCGTCACTTGCCTCGCCTTTTTCTTTTTCACTAAAAGATTCAGTTCCGCAATCACTTTTATCAACCCATTGCTTTATTGAGTCATCCCAAATTGAAATAGTGCAAAATAAATTTCCTTTTATTTCTTCATATTTATTTTTCCAGCCATTTAGTCCAAAAGTTTCATCAAGTATTCTTTTGTCACATCTGCTATCTTTGTAGAGTAACAATTGTGCTCCTTTTTCGGTAACTTGTTGAACTCTTATTTCAATTTCCTCCGCTTTTAAGCATCTAATTTTTCTTCCCATTTATCCACCTCTTTTATTTAATTTTATAAAAAGTTGGACAAACCTTAACAAATCTATTTTTGTCATTTTCACATATTTAACTTTGTTTGTTTCCTTTTGCTCAAAATCAGTTTTGATAATTTCTTTAGTCAACCAGTCGTAACTATATTCAATGTTTTCTGATATGTTATTTTCCATTTTGTCTTTTGCCCCTAATTTCGTATAAATAACTATTTAGTTTTTCCATTGTAGAAGATATATCTAATAATTCGACTTGTGTTTTAGGCAAGATACCCTTTTTATATTTTGCTAAATATTTTAAGCATTTTTCGATGATGATTTCTTTTTCTTGCATTTACTTTCCTTTGGTATCTTTGGCATTTCTTTTGTTAAATTATTTTTTTCCTTAGAAGTTAATTTTTTTGGTTCTATGTGCTTTTTTAACTCTGATTTTAATTTTTTTATCTCGCTTTCTAGCCTTGCTTTTTCTGCTTCTAGCATTTTATTTCTTCTGTCAGCATCAGTGGCAAAACCAGTAATTTTTGTAAACTCTTCTATCAATTTTTCATAATTATTTCTTAACTCTCTATATTTTTTAAATGCCATAAGAATTTCAAAACCCTTTTGTTCTTCAAAATCAATTTTTTTAATTTTTATCATATTATTTCTCCTTTCTCAAAATCTATTTGATAATTATTTTTGTTTCCAAAAGCTTTATCACATTCTGATGCTTTCTTCAACATATTAAACGACCTCTTTTTATAGTCATTTATTGCAATCTTCGCTTCTTCATAATCTTTAGTCGCTTTATAACCTAGTGAATTAGAATGAGTTATATAATAATCCACTTCACCATTTGCAAATCTCTTATTCCAAATTTCAACTGCTTTTCTCCACTCTCTAGAAGATATGTTTAAACCCCATTCGCGATGTAGTTCAAACAATATTTGTTTTTGTTTTTTCCAATTTGCCAAATTAATGTATTCAACCATATTTTATTTCTCACTTTCTCAAAAATATTTAATCTATCTTTAGTGTTATTTGTTCTATCCTCTTGTTGCAATCTCTGTTTCCCAAAATTTTAATCAAGTTGTCTTTTTCTTGGATGTTTTGCATTTTTGATAACATATCTATAAATTCATAATATTTATTCCAAAATACTGAATCCGACAAAGCATTAAGTTCTTCAATGTCAGTGACCTTATTAAAATATTTCTTTCTCATTGTAATAATATATCGTGTAGAAAGACATCTGTTATAATGCTTACCATCTAAATCTTCTATGCTCACATAGCAACCACAATTAGGACATTGGACTTTGAACGAACATACGCTTTGTTTTTCTTGCCTTGTTTTTAAATATTTTATTAAATAATATGGATTTGGTATTTTTCCTTCATTGTCCAGATCTTTAAAATATTTGTTTACCCTATCTACCACATCAGCATAGTCGTATGGTTCTAGAACTTTAAACCATTCTAAACATAATGAGTCTGTAATGTTAAAATTCTGCCTATACACTTTTATTTTATCTACAATTTTAAAGCTTTCCTCTCTTGTCATATTGTTTCCCCTTTCAAGAATCTTTCTTTAACCGCATTTTGTTCTTCAATGACTTTTGATTGATAGGTTCTGATATTATCAGCCTTTTCCTGTTGATTCTTTTCCCATGTTCTGATGGCTGCTTTCCAATCTTTCATTGGAGTTCTGCCAATCTTCCACCCGTTAGAATCATAATAATCAATAAATTTTTCAGCATCGATATTATTTTTTCTCTCTGAACAATATTGTTTAACTTCGTCTAAACTAGGCTTTTTGAAACTTTTCTTTGTAAATAATAATTTATTATTATTTATTTCTTTTATATTAATACTTGTATTATTAATACTACTTGTATTATTCTCCTTTAACTTTTCTTTAATAGGGGTATATAAGTTTTCTTTAATAGGGTCATAAACTAAAGTTAAATACCTATTTAAAATTTCTTTAGTACCCTCTTTGTAAACAATTTCAAGATTAATATATCTTTTATTTACAAGTGAATTTATCCATTTAGACACACTGACTTGTGAAACATTATATAATTCTGCAAAGTATTTATTGGTTGCATAGCACACTCCATTTTTTTGTGCTAATGCCGTTATTTCACCATAAAGTAATTTTGCATTTGCCGTTAAATCTTTATCATACCTAATGCTTGCTGGTATGACTGCATAATAACTTGGCTGTTCTATCATTACTTTTCTTCCAACATTTCTATTGGCACTAAATATTCACCTTGCCATATATAATTTTCTAGCATTTCCATATCTTTTATCTTAAAATTTTTATCATCAATTTTTATTATTTTTCTGTCCATAATTAACCTCCATTTTTCTTCACATTTTAGTTCCTGATATTCTTTCCAAATATCAAAAATATCCCTATCATCTTGTTCCAACTGTGGCTCCAATTGATATATCTATTTTGATTTTTGGTTGAATTCCTAATGCTTTACATATTTTTTCGTATGTAGTATATTTCATTTTGCATTTGCCAAGTTCATAGTAGTCTAATGTTGCTCTTGATATACCAGTCAGTTCAGACATATCTCTAAGTGAATATCCATTTTTATGTCTAACTTCTGAAATTTCTTGACCTAATATCTTGTAGAACTCTCTGTCTATAGTAGTTATTTCAACCTTTCCCATAGTTCCTCCTTTCTTATTTTTGGGTATAAGAAAAACACCTAATAATGCCATAAATCATTTGACTTCTTGGTGTTTTTGTAGTACAATTAAATTGCCTACTTGTCTAGGTGTGTTCTTATACATCGTGATAAAGTAGTGTAATAAATGTTATGGCAATCATAACAATTGAAAAGTTTGTAAAAATGGAAAGATTATTATTAAATATTCTTTTCAATTAAACTTTTCTAGTGTCGGGTTAAGTTTCAAATTTCTCAGGTCTGAACTTAACTCTTTTTTTAGTATAGGAGTGTGTAGTTGTACTAACACTACTTATCACATTATCATTGTAGCAAAAACTTATTAGTTATTTCACTATTTTTTAGTACTTTTCTTTTCTATTTTTGCTTACAATAAGATAATATCAAAAATTATTTGAGTTGTCAATGCTTTTTTTGTTTTTTTTTTGTTTTTAATTAATTAACTCAAATTTTATTTGATTTTTTCTGCAAAAACTATATTGTTTTGCACCATTTTATGGTATAATTTATATATATACTTTAAGTATATATATAAAAAATATCAAAAGGATGGTGATTTGCTATGTTTGGTGAAAGATTAAAAGAGCTTCGCAAAAACAAAAAGTTAACGCAAGAAGATATAGCAAAAATTTTTAATATCAATCCAGCCACTGTATCAGCGTGGGAAGTTGGTAAGGCACAACCAAACTATGACATTCTAGTTGAACTAGCAAACTACTTTGGAGTATCAATTGATTTTTTGCTAGGCAATGAAACAAATTCACCAAATACGATTGATAAAGTTAATCAAGCATTGCGTGAAGCCGGTTTGGTTAATAGTGATGAAACATTAAAAGAAGAAGAAATAAAACTGGCCTTAGATCAGGCAAGGCAATACAAAATATTAATGACTAAACTTCTAGATACGCCAACAAAATATCAAGAAAATGCTGTAAAAATAGAACAAAATAAAAACACTAACGAATAGTGTTTTTTTCTTTTGACAAAACCCAGATAAAAATGCCTGCCAACTCCTCTTTTTCTAATATTTCATACAATTCAACTAATGACATAAATACATCGCACTCCTTTCATAAATTAAACAATAGTACAAATACTGCGACATACTATGTTTATTTTTTTATACACTAGTGAAATAACTATTTTATTCTTGATATAATATATTATATAATTAAACAATAAAAAAGTAAACATTTGTTTGCTTACTTGACAAATATTTTTTTTAAATGTATTATATCAAGTCTGAAAGGAGAAAATATGCCAGTTTATGTAGAAATGGTCGTAGACAAAAAAACAGGCAAAAAAATTGAAAAAAAAGTTAATGATAAAAAACAGTATTATGTTAGAACCTATGTCAAAGATAGCAATGGCAAACCACATCAAGTTACTAGACATAACAAAAACTGGCTTGGCAGAGATGGCTATATTGAAGCAAGTCAAGAAGAGAACAAATTAAAATGCGGTGTCTTAAGGCAACAGCAAAATGTAACATTTGAAGATGTTGTTAAATTATTTTACAATGACTATTCAAAAAGACTGAAAGAATCATCGATGATAAGTTATGAAGAAAATATAAAAAATCTACTGTTACCCTTTTTTAAAGGAAAAAAAATAACCTATGAAAATGTTTTTTTATGGCATCAATCTATGGAAAATACATCTTTATCAATTCCATATTTAAATAAAGCAAACACTGTATTAAGTGCAATTCTTGATGTTGCAATTAAATATGAAATTATTGATAGAAATTTCGTAAAGGATATAGGATGTTTTCATTCTCAGCAAGATGAACAAAACAAAAAAATGAAAAAAATAAGATATATTACTTATGATGAATTTTGCATTTTTATATCAAAAATAGATAATAAGATGTGGTACACAGTATTTTACCTTCTTTATTACACAGGCATGCGTAAAGGCGAACTGATTGCCTTAACATGGAATGACATCGATATAAAAAGCAAAAAAATATATGTCAATAAAACCTACACTGATAGAACTAACAATGGCAGCTATAATATTACAGCCACTAAGAATTGTAAAGAAAGAGAAATTGACCTAGATGATAGTACTATAAAAGTCATAAACGAATGGTATTGTAGTGAAAATAAAAAAAGCAAAATCATCAAAACTAATTTCGTTTTTGGAAGGGATCACCCTATTTCTACAACTACTATGACTAATAGAAAAAATAAGTATTTTAAACTATCAGGATTAAATAAAACTATAACAATACAGGAATTTAGACATTCACATGTATCATTGCTGATTAATGAATATTTAAAAATAATAAATGAAGGTACCGATACTGCAAAGTTTATGATAATGATGTCCAACCGAATGGGGCACACCATAGAAGTTATGCAAAAAACATATATGCATTTATTTCCGGAAGTACAAAGGCCTATTACTGAACTATTAAACGATTTAGAAAAAACAAGACCAAAAACAAGACCATAAAAAATAAAAATCCTTATAAAATAAGGATTTATAATCTAATGGTCGGGAAGACAGGATTTGAACCTGCAACCCCATGGTCCCAAACCACGTGCTCTACCAAGTTGAGCCACTTCCCGATGGTGGAGAATGAGGGACTCGAACCCTTGACCCTTTGCGTGCAAGGCAAATGCTCTAGCCAACTGAGCTAATTCCCCAGGACAATATAAATTATAGCAATAATTTATACTGTTGTCAATATCTTTTAATTAAATTTATTTATTTTTACTTAGTTTCATATACACTAACTTGTTTTCTATCTTTTCCAAGATGAGAATACTTAACATATCCAGAAATCTTTGCAAATAAAGTATCATCAGTTCCTCTACCTACATTTGTTCCAGGATGAATTTTTGTACCTCTTTGACGATAAATGATAGAACCTGCAGTTACATATTCACCATCTGAAGCCTTTGCTCCAAGTCTTCTACCAGCTGAATCTCTTCCATTACTAGTAGATGATTGACCTTTTTTGTGGGCAAATAATTGTATATTAAATTCCATTAATCTATTCATTATTTTCCTCCTTAATTTGTATGTTTTTAGGATATGCCCTTTCTAACTCTAATAAATTAGAAACTAATACATTTATAATCTTTTTAGTAGTATCGTCGTCCTTTAGTATATCTATGATTAGTCCTTTTGTATCGTCATAACTAATACTATCTTTATCCAAGGACAATAATATATTAATTGTAGTTATAACTGTGCTTGATACTGAAGCACATACAATATCTTTTCCGAACTCGTCATAATTGGCATGTCCACTAATGGTAATTTTATTTAAACAATCACCATTTTTAGTAAGTCTTACTTTAATCATAAAATACTCCTTACTTAATTTTATTAATCTCTACTTTAGTATATGGTTGTCTGTGGCCTACTTTTCTTCTAGTAGATCTCTTATTTGGTGTATATCTAAATATAGTTAATTTTTTTTGTTTTCCTTGTTTTACTATAGTACCTTCAACTGTAGCTTCAACATAAGGATTACCTACTACACCATTAGCCATTAAGACTTTATCAAAAACAACTTTGTCTCCTTCGTTACCTTCTAGTTTTTCAACATAGATAGTAGCGCCTTCAGAAACGTAATATTGTTTTCCACCAGTTTCAATAATTGCTTTCATTTTCTTACCTCCTTACACTTATTTTTAAGACTCACTCTTAAGGTGTCATAGCGAACTTATACCTTTTCAATGTGGTTGAGTTAACAACTCGAGGTCTTCAAAACAATACAATTTTATCATAAAATAGAGCTCAAGTCAAACGAATTAAAGCTTTTTATTAAAAAAATCACTTAAAAATTGCTTTTCTTGAATTATTTTATTATTAATTTTGAATAAATGTATTTTATTTTTATACATTTTATTTTTGTCATTAATCATTTTAAGTGACTTATAATTTATATTATACAAATATCTTTCTAAAATAAACTTATTATATATATACTCTATTTTTTTATAATAATCCCAAATATTCTGCAAAAGAACAAATATCACCATAACCATTGAGTAATTATTTTCATATATATTACTAATTAATAAAACTATCAGTGCAGCAAAAGAGACTAAAACAGTTAAATTATTAGAAAGGTTTAAACTTAAATATTTTGAGAATATTAAATTAACTATTTTACTACCATCTAAAGGAATTATAGGAAGGAGATTAAAAAAAAGCATACTTTGATGATAAATAAAGAATAAATTATATATATATTCTCTTATTATTCCTTTACTATATAAAAAAAACATTATATAAAAATATATAGACTGCACTATAACTCCAGATATAGCTATAAATAAATCTTTTTCTATTTTAGTATTAATTAATGTGTCAAACTTAGTAATTCCGCCATAGGGATAAATGATTATTTTTTTTATTTTATATTTATATATTAACGCTACTATAACATGTCCAAATTCATGAATTAATATAAGTGAAGTAAAAACCACCAAATTAGCAAAATGACCAGTAAGTACTAACCCCAATGCCATTATTGTATATGTATAATGAAATTCTATTTTATTTAAGATATTCTTCATAATTTAAATATTTACCATTTTTACTAAAAACCATATATAAATTATTGTTATTGACCTCACCTATATATGTTCCTTTTTCTACATAGTCATATAATTTTAGTGATGTTGTACTAATATTTCCATACCATATATACACGCCATTCAAGTCTTCAACTATAATTGTGTTGTTATAATTTTCTTTATTGCCAATAAAAACTACCATCCCCTCAGTAATTGATGGTACCAAATAAGAATCGGATACAGTAAGATTAACTCCATCATAATATACAGATAAAGCATCATAATTTAATTGTTCATTAAATACTTTTTGCGTATTTATTTCTTTCTTTATAGGAAGAATACCTCCCAAATATTTATTATATATTTTTTTTATTTTAGTGAAAGATATTCCATCAGTAAATACATATTTATGGATAGTTTCTTTTAAATTGCTATTATAGTTGCAAGCAATAGCTAAAGAAAAAAATATAGTTAAAACTATTAGCACTCTTATTGCGAGTCCTTTCATATATTTTTTTATGCCTTTATTATTGCCACTAGCTATATTTTTATTATTTCTATTAATAATATCGATGTACTTATTAGGATCTATTTCATTCATGTTATCACCAATTCAATATATGAAAAAAAGAAGTAAACTATTACTTGAACTTGTCAATAAAAAGCAAACACATTCTTTTAGTGTCTACTTTTATCTTACAACTTCAACTATTACTTAGTTTCTTCCTTTTTGAGCTTTCTTCTTTTTGGGAAAAATCTTTTTGAGTCCTCACCATATACTTTAACAACAGGTTTAATTGTTAATGGTAACACTATTGTTCTATCAAAAAATCTAGTTTTTTCTTCTTCTGATAGTTCATCGTATAAATAAACTACTGAAAATTTTATACTCATTCCTTCGTGATAAGTTATGGGCTGTTCTGCTACATATAGGTCATTTTCATTGTCCCATAGCATTCTTGCCTTTTCATTTGGTAATGCCAAAACCTCTTCTCTAGATAAATTATCTACAACAACAGTATGTTCTTTGCCATTTCTTGTTTTTTTCTTTTCATATCTAACTAGTGGCAAAACTCTTGTATAATAAATGTCTTTTTCCATATTGCTTTTTCCTCCCAGCAAATTTAGTATATCATAAAGTCACATTTTTGTAAATTTTACTTCAAATATTTTATCTTTAATTCATTATTATAAGCATCTTCAAAGAATAAATCATTTAAATCTTTCTTATTATAAACTAAAACTAAAGAATTATTTTCGATATACACTTTTATTATATTATTAAAATCATCAGTTATTCTTTGCATATATTCATTTTTCCTTTTTTCAATATCATTTTTTGTTAATGAAATATTTGTATTTTTATCAATAACAACTTCGTCATTTCCTATCAAAACATCGTCATTAAATATTTTCTCTGAAATATACTCTTTAGTATAGTTATACTTTAAAAGTAAGTCTTCTGTGGTTAATATTTTATTGGTTCTTAAGTCAATATTTAAAGTTAACACATAATTTCTATTAATATTTTGAAGTTTGAAATCTATTTCATAAAATACAGATAGAACTATACTATTAACTTGTGTTTTTATTAAAGTAGTTACAGTATTATCAGAAGTATAATTTTTTTCTTTTTTTATTTCATTATAATATTTATTTATATAATCTATTAATTCATTTTCTTCATTTATAAATGATTTAATTAAATTATCATCTAAATTTTTAAATGATAATCTAGAGACATTTATACTTGAATAAACATCACTATAATTATTAAAAACAACTGGTGTAGTCTCTATATAGTCTTTAACATTGTAATTGACAAATGTATTATTGGCTTTCTTTACTCCATAGCCTTGATAATCAAATAGTTCATATAATCCAATTCCCAGTAATATAAGAAAAAATGCACTAACTATTACCAATATTTTAGCGGTTTTTCCACTCATAACTTTATTATTCATAATATACCTTCTTTCACTAATATTATAATATATTTTTTTGAATTTGAAAAGATAGAAAAAAAATCTATCTCACGAGATAGACATACCCATTATTTTCTTCTAAATTTTTATTATTATTTTGAATGATTACTAATGTAGACAAAACCAAAATCAAATAAAAAATTATTGCTCCTTTATTTTTCTTGACAAAACTCATATCTATCACATCTCCTTCTTACATGAATAATTTTAACATATACAAATGTTCGTGTCAATATTAAAATGATTTTTATACGAATATTTGTTTGACATTTTACATTTTATGTGTTAACATTGTAAATGAAAGGAGACATTGTATGGTCAAAGAAGGAAAATTAACAAAAAGACAAAAAGATATTTTAGAATATATAAAAAAATTTTCTGCTCAAAAGAAATATCCACCTTCTATTCGTGAGATAGCAGCAAATTTTAATTTAAGCTCACCTGCTACTGCTCATGTACATGTAAAAAAATTAATTGAAAAAGGATATTTAAAAAGAGGCAAAGGAAGTAATCACTTGTTGGAACTACAAGTACCAAATGAATTTGAAAATAAGAATGATGAGGTAGTTACAGTACCACTTCTTGGCAAAGTAACAGCGGGAAATCCAATTGAAGCAATTGAAATACCTAATGAGGTGATTTCATTGCCTACTTACCTGCTTCCCAAAAGAAAAGAAGTATTTACCATTAAAGTTGAAGGTGATTCAATGATTAATGCTGGTATATTTGATAAAGACATAGTAATTGTTGAAAGAGGAGAAAATGTTAAAAATGGTGATATTGTTGTAGCAATGGATGAAGAAAATCAAGTTACTATCAAAAGATATTTTAAAGAAAAAGATTATATTAGATTACAACCTGAAAATGACTATATGTTACCTATTATACTAAAAAAGGCCACCATATTAGGTAAAGCAATTGGTTTATATAGAAAATTTTAATAAATAAAAGCAGTATTGTGAGGCTGCTTTTTTTATTTATTATCACTTATCATTTTTCTTTTAAATAAAATTACTGCTAATATCATTATGGTAAATGTATAAATACTAACTATTATAATATCATGTAACATATTGTTATAATTACCATTTAATATTCCTTTTATAATATTTAATGTACTTTCGAATGGTAATATATGACATATTCTATTAAAAGTACTGCCAACCATATCGGTAGTAAAATACATTCCACTTGTAAAAGCTACTAACTGAACGACTATGCTTGAAATTCCCGAAGAAGATTTTTCGGTAGTCAGTGTTCCTATCAATATTCCAAATAAAATAAATAATAATGATATTGGAACTACTGTCAAAATTGTATATATAACATTAGTATTAAACTTTAGTCCGAGAATAATTGCAGCTATAAAAAACAATACACTTTGTATTATTATCATTGGAATAACCGCTAATATATACCCCAAAATATAATCAACACCACGCATAGGGCTTACTCCAAGTCTTGCAGTTAAAGAAGAGCATCTATCTTTAGCAACTAAAGAGGCCGTAAACATCGTTATAAATGCTAAACTAAATATAATTATTCCTGGAGTAAAATTTTCTATATTATAGATCTCGTTTGGTATTTTAAACTGCTGAAAGACATAAAGAAGAAAGAGCGGTAAAATTACAGCAAATATTATACTAAGTGGATCCCTTATTATTTCTTTAAAATTTCTTTTTGCAAAAATTAAAGTTCGCATTATTTGTCCTCCTCTATTATTTTTATGAATGCCTCTTCAAAACTTACTGCTTTCTTTTTCTTTGTCAATTCTTTGGCTGTACCAAGTTCTATTAATCTTCCCTTATTCATTATTCCTATTCTATCAGATAATATTTCAGCTTCTTCCATATAATGTGTCGTAAGAATTATTGTGGTTTTCCCCTTTAAAGATTCAATTATATTCCATAAATCATGCCTTGCTATTACATCTAGTCCTAATGTTGGCTCATCTAAAAATAATATTTCTGGAGTATTTATTAATGATATTGCTATTGATAATTTTCTTTGATAGCCGCCAGATAAAGTTTTAGCTTTTTGTTTTAATACATCTTCTAATTTGAATATATTTACTAATTCTCTTATTTTAGCTTCTTTATTTTCTATTTGATAAATACCCGCCATAAAATATAAATTTTCCATTACCGTTAAATTTGGTGCTATTGCTGTTTCTTGAGGTGAAATGTTTATTATTTTTTTTATTTTAGCAGAGTCCCTTATTAAATCTAAATCATTCATTTTAACATCTCCGCTAGTAGGTAATATTAATGTTGATAACATCTTTATCGTAGTGGTTTTTCCTGCCCCATTTGTTCCAAGCAAAGAAAATAATTCCCCTGATTCTATTTTTAAATTTAAATTATTAACTGCATATTTTTCTTTGTATTTTTTTGATAAATTATTTATTTTTATCATTATTTCCTCCAAGTATATTATTTGTAACGTCTTCGATCACATCAGATTTTACTAATGCTATTCCCTTCTTAGCATCAGCAAGTACTATAAGAGAATCACCAGGATTTATATCAAAAATATCCCTTACCTCCTTTGGGATTACTATTTGTCCCTTTTCTCCAACTTTACTTATTCCCATATATTTATTTTTATTCATATTTTGTCCTCCTTAGTTATACATTTCATACTTTTCATACCAATTATACTATCATATCTAATAAAAGTCAAATAAAAAGTAGATTATCTCTACTTAAGTCATTCTTTATATAAACAGCATTCCTTATCATGCGAATATATTATGCCTATTGCTTGTAGATAAGAATATATTATTGTAGTACCAACAAATTTCATACCTCTTTTTCTTAAATCTATAGATATTTTATCTGATAGTTCTGAACTTGTCTTATCTATTTCATAATATATCTTATTATTGGTAAAAGATAATATATAAGATCCAAAACTGCCATATTCTTCCTTTATTTGTCTAAATATTCTAGCGTTATTAATGCTAGCTTTTATTTTTAATTTATTTCTTATAATATCTTTATTTTCCTGAAGTTCTTTTATTTTATTTTCGGTATAATTACATATTTTATCTATATCAAAATCATCATAAGCAATTTCAAAAGCATCTCTTTTATTTAAAATACACTCCCAAGATAGCCCTGCCTGAAAAGATTCTAAAATAAGCATTTTAAATAAATATTTGTCATCTAAATTCAATATTCCCCATTCTTTATCATGATATTCTATATACTTAGGATTATTTAAATTACACCACTTACACCTTTTCATATTATTTCTCCTTTGGTAGTTTGTATTCTTCTAGGTTATGACCTTCTACTTCAAGTAAGGCTATTTTATTTCTTATACCTCCCCCATAACCAGTTAAGTTATTAGAGGCACCAACCACTCTATGGCATGGTACTATTATACAAATAGGATTAGATCCAACCGCTCCACCTACAGCTTGTGCGGACATTCTTTTAATATGATGGTTACTTGCTATCTCCTTTGCTATATCTCCATAAGTAACTAACTTACCATATGGTATTTTATTCATAATATCAGTAACCTCTTTTTGAAAATCAGATTTATAATTCATTTTATATTCAGGAATAAAGTCTGGAACATTACCACTAAAATAGATATCTAGCCATCTCTTGGTTTCTTCAAATATTGGTAAGTCTTGTTCTATATAATTACCAACATGTTTTTTACCATCAAAAGAATCTTCAAAATATAAACCAGTTAAATACTCTCCATCACTAGTTAGTATTATATTATCTACCTTATCATTAGTTTTATATCTTGTTATATACATACATATATGCCTCACTTCATTGATTATTATACCATCTTTTCCTATAATTCTAATTATTTATTTTTCTTTATTGCCACGGGAGCCTGTAGTCTTCCGTGATGCGAGTAAGCCAAAGCATTGTCTTTCTCACAAACAACATTTTTAAACACTATCAATATCTAAATACCCCGCATATTTATAATCAATTATTTCACCATTTTTTGTATCAATATAGCCTTTAAAACTATGCGACCACTCACTTAATTCACTAGCAGAACATCCTTTAAACTTATCTTTTATTAATTTCATACTATTAAGTTCTTCTTTAGTAAATAACTTCTTATCAAAATCTTTATCAGTAGTAAAGTTTGTACTTATATCATTAATTTCAATTTTTATATAATCATTCTTTATTAAAAAATTATATAAAGAGTTTCTACTATCTACTACTGGTCCATAAGGTAAATGAGCATATTTTAAATTAGTAATTGCTTCTTTATTTTCTTTACAATTATAAAAATCTACAGCAAAAAGATGTTTCATTAATGAAGTTTCGCATAACTTATTATTCTTTAATAAATATAGTATCGTATTAACTGTTTTATAAACTTTACTAAATGGTAATATAGAAAGTATTTTATAATATTCTTCTTCTGTAAAATTATTTTTTTGTCTTTCTAGTAATTTTACAACATAGTAAGGATTTTCATTTAAAATCATATATGTATTTAAATATTCTCCTTGTGGTACAGAATCATTATTTTCATATCTTACAATACTCTTCTTTGACCAACCAAGTATTTTAGAAAATACTTCTTGCGATAAGTTTAAATTTGTTCTTATTTCTTTAATCTTTTCAAAAGATAAATCAAATAATTTTAAATAACAATCATATATCTTATACATATCATTATCAAAATTATCATTAATTAATATATTACCACAATTAGGGCAATAATGAACGTCTTCTACTACAAGAAAATCTTTTCCACGATAAGTATATTTATTTTTTTCTGTTTTGCAATTTTTATGAATTTTTTATAGTTCTCGTTATATTCAAATTGTTTACTTATAATTACATTTTTTACCTTGATATTTTGCATAACATACAGTAAGCCTTGACAATGATCTGAATCAAAGTGAGAGATAAATATGTAATCAATTACTTTTGACCTTCTATTTAACAAATATGGTAATACTATATTTTCTCCCACATAATCCTCTCCTATTTCATTTCCTCCACCATCTATAAGAATTTTCTTATTATTTCTTGTTTGTATGAATGTGCAATCCCCCTGGCCCACATCAACAAAGTGTATATACATATTTTCGTCTATTAATCTAGCTATATTTGTTATAAGGCAAATTGATATGTATATTATAAGTAACTTTTTGGATAACTTTTTTAGAAATAATTTTTTAGATTGTTTTGAATTAA
>OJAW01000489.1_pt1 | contig 27821 bp, 30 predicted proteins | sample 1589151 | NCBI WGS metagenome assembly OJAW01 (sample SAMN03283290) | human gut metagenome | biome: human-associated habitat; material: feces | host: Homo sapiens | place: Peru | collected 2012
CAATATTATGTTACTGAAGAAGATGTTATCTATGTTGAAAAATTAGATGCTGAAGTTGGTAGCACAGTTAAACTTGAAAATGTTTTATTTGTTGATGGAGTACTAGGTAATCCATATGTTGAAGGTGCTTCAGTTGAGTGTAAAGTTGATAAACATGGAAAAGATAAAAAAATAATTGTTTTCAAGTATAGACCTAAGAAGAAATTCCGTAAGAAACAAGGTCATAGACAACCATATACTAAATTGATTGTAACTAAAATTAATAAATAATTATGATAAAGGTTGTATATAATGAAAATAAAATTGTAGTTAGTGGTCATGCTAATTATGATGATTATGGAAAAGATATTGTATGTGCTAGTGTCTCAAGTATTATTAATTGTACTGTAAATTGTATTATGAATTTTGATAAAGATTATATTAGTTGTATTGATAATAAAGAATTTATAATTGATATTTTAGTACATAATGAAATTGTAGATACTATAATTCGAAATATGATTTCTTTATTAAAAGAATTAGAATTACAATATCCAAAAAATATAAAAATTTGCAAAGGAGAGTAGAAAATGTTATTTATAAAACTTAATATTCAAAGATTTGCTCACGTTAAGGCTCAAGGTTCTACTAAAAATGGTAGAGATTCTGCTGGTCGTAGATTAGGTGCTAAAGCAAGTGATGGTCAAATGGTAACAGCTGGTTCTATTATTTATCGTCAAAGAGGTACTAAAATTTATCCAGGAACTAATGTTGGTATGGGTAAAGATCATACATTATTTAGTAAGATTAACGGTGTAGTTAAATTTGAAAGATATGGTAGAGATAAAAAGAAAGTAAGCGTTTACGAAGCATAATGTAAATGCTTTTTTTATGCAATAAAAAAATTAATTCGTAAATGAACTAATTTTTAAATTTAGCGTCTAAATAATAGATTGGTCTTTTTTGTTTTATATATTCTTTTTCAAAATCAGTTGGAATATTTCTTATTGGATTTTCGTCATTATGCAAGTCTAGACTAACTCTTTCAAAAGTGTACCAATATTGAGATAATGTTTCAAGACTATATTGAAATAATCCTTTATTATCAGTTTTTAGAATAATGTGTTTATCTCTTTTAAAAATTTTATCATATAGTTTTAAATAACTTTCATGAGTAAATCTGTTTCTTTCATCTCTTTTTTTAGGCCATGGTTCTGAAAATGTCAAATAAATAGTTTTTATTTCTTTTCCAAATATTTTATCTATTTCTCTAGCATCAGCATTTATTAATTTTAAATTCTTAATTTGTACTTTTTGTAATTTATCAACTGCTTTAACCATTTGACTAGAATTTAATTCAAGACCTATAAAATTTATATTTGGATAATTTATTGCCATATTAATGATAAAATCTCCTCGTCCCATTCCAAGTTCTAGACAAATTGGATTATTATTACCAAAAAAATCATTCCATTTATTTTTATATTTGTAAGGATCTTTTACTAAATAATCGCTTTTTCTTATTATTTCTTCTGCATTTTTTATTTTATTATATTCCATATTTTCACATCCAAAAATATTTTATCATATAATTTATGTTTTTGTATAAAAAAATTAATTCTTATGATATAATTTATTTATAATAAAGGTGGTTTGCTAGTATGAAAAAGTATTTTGTTTTTTTTGCTATTTTGTTATTTCCTATATTTGTTAATGCAGGCGTTACATGTTCAGTTGGCGATTATAGTGCAATGATTGAACTAGAAAAAGAAAAGCTTGGTGTAGGGGATGAGGCATTAATTGCTATTAATACTACAAAAGATTATAAAGTTTCTTACAAAGTCGAAGATAAATCTGTTATAAATTTGGTAGATAATAAAGTTATAGCTTTAAAAGAAGGTATATCTAAAATTAGTGTATCAATTGATTTTATATTAGATGAAGAAGTGGTAAATACTTGTAAAACTGATTTAAATGTTTATGTGCTTGGAAATGATTCGTCTTTAAAAAGTCTTGCTATAGATGAGGTTAGTATATTGAGTGAACTTTTTAATAGTGATACACTTACGTATGATGTAAATGTACCTTATTCGATAGATAAAATAACTATAACTGCAGAAAGTAATGATTCACTTGCTAAAATTACTGGATCTGGTAGTGTGTACTTAAATGAAGGTAATAATGAATTCTTAATTATTGTTACTGCTCAAAGTGGTAATACCACTACATATACCTTAAATGTAAATAGGATGGATGCAAGTGATGATTCTACTCTTAAAAGTCTTATTGTAGAAGGTTATGAATTTAGTCCTAAATTTAGTAAAGATGTATATGAATATACTTTAAATGTTGGAAAAGATGTAGAAAGTATTAAAATTAATGCAATTCCTACTTATGAATTTTCTAAAATATTAGGTGGTGGCGAGTTTGCAGTAGCATCTGGTGAAAATTTATTTTATATAAATGTTCTTGCTGAGAATGGTTCTCAGACTAAATATAAAATTATAGTAAATAAAAGTAATGGTAGTAGTAGACTTGAAAATTTAGTGGTTGATGGATATAAACTTGATAAAGAATTTGATAGTAATATTTTTATTTATAATCTATCTGTAAAAAGTAATGTAGCTAAAATTTCTGTGAAACCTATTGCTAGTAGTGAAGATCAAATAGAGATACTTGGTGCTGATAAATTGGAATATGGTACAAATGAAGTAATTATTAGGGTTACTAGTAAGGATAAGACTAGTACAACATATAAGATTATAGTTAATAGACAGACTAAAGAAGAAGAAAAGATTAAGAAAAAGAATAATATATTACTTAATGTATTGTTTGTAACGTTTATAATAGCAATTATTATTATGGTTTCATTAATTAGTATATTTATAAAAAGAAATCATAAGAAAAGTAATAAGAAAAAATTACAATTAAAGATTAAAAAGTAGGTGATTTTATGTTTGGAAAGATTTTGTATATAAGTGATAATATTGCACATGTTGAAAATAAAATGAATAGAGATGTAGTAGCAGATCTTATGAATATTCATGTTATTTTTGAAGCTAATAATCAAAGAATTTTAGGAGAGGTTATTGAACTTAATGATGAAGTAATAAAAATTAGGTTTTTAGGAGAATTTATTGATAAAAGGTACTTAAATGGTGTTTTAAGAAAACCTCTTTTAAGTAGTACTATTAGAATAATAAATGGTGAAGAACTTATGGAATTAGTAGGAACATATACCGATAAATCATTTATTCTAGGTACAAGTGCAATATATAAAAACTTTAAAGTTTGTCCTAGTATTAATAGTTTATTTTCTAATCATTTAGCTATATTTGGTAATAGTGGTTCAGGTAAATCTTGTGGTGTTGCAAGAATTGTTCAAAATATATTTAATAATAATTTAGCAAGTCCAGTACATGCGAATATGTTTATATTTGATGCTTATGGTGAATATAAAAATGCATTTTCTGAACTTAATAAAATTAACTCAAATTTTAATTATAAATTTATTACTACTAATCCTACTAGTGATAATGATTATTTATTAGATATTCCCGTTCATCTTCTTAATCTAGACGATTGGGCATTGCTTCTTCAAGCTAATAATCACTCACAATTACCTATAATTGAAAATACAATAAAACTTGCTAAAATATTTTCTCAAGAAAATGAATTATCTAGAGAATTAAAGAATCATTTAATTGCTAAAGCATTACTTGCTGTTTTGTTTAGTAGTGAAACTGCTGCAACTAAGAAAAATGAAATATTTACTATTATTGAAGTTTGTAATACTCCGGAATTTAATTTTGATTCAGTTATACCTGGTATTGGTTATACTAGAACTTTTAGTGAATGTTTTGAAATAGATTCTAGTGGATATTTTGGAGAAAGTGTTTTAATTACAGAATATATACTTAAGTTTATTAAAGAAGATTTGAGTAAGTTTAATGAACCGATTGATGCTTTTTATACATTGAAAGACTTTCAAAAAGCTATGGAATTTACTTTGATTAGTGAAGGATTCCAACATAATGATAATTTATATAGTGATTCAATTATATTAAAAGTTAGACTTAATACTATTATTGAAAGTAAAATTGGTAAATATTTTACTGGTAGTAAGCATATACCTGTTAAAGATTATATTAATAGTTTAATTATGATTGGAGATAAAAAGGCTCAGATAGTTAATATTAATTTAGAAGATATTGATGATGTTTATGCAAAAGTAATTGTAAAGATATTTTGTAGATTATTGTTTGAATTTTCTAAAGGCTTAGAAAAAAGAGCAAGTATGCCTTTCCATTTATTTTTGGAAGAAGCTCATAGATATATTCAAAAAGATAATGATACTTTCTTAATAGGTTATAATATATTTGATCGTATTGCTAAAGAAGGAAGAAAGTATGGAGTTATTTTAGATATTATAAGCCAAAGACCAGTAGAGATTAGTGACACAGTTATTGCTCAATGTTCTAATTTCTTGATATTTAAAATGACCCATCCGCTTGATATTAAGTATATAGAAGAAATGCTTCCTAATATATCATCTGATATTGTAGAAAAGCAAAAAGTATTACAACCTGGTACTTGTGTTGGGTTTGGGGGAGCATTTAAAATACCTATGATAGTTAAATTAGAAATGCCTAATCCTATGCCTTATTCTTCAAACTGTGATGTTTCTAGTTGTTGGAAATAAAAAAGTGTAAACTTTATAAAAATATATGTATTATTTATTATAAATTTGATATAATATAAATACCTAGTAAGGTAAGTTATTCATATAAAACCGACTATATAGATAAATTGGGGAACTAATTACTTTGATGTGTTGAATGCTAATATTTTATATTAGAATCCTGATTCATTGTATGTGTTCTACCACCTGCGAACCGCGGGCTTTTATCAAAATAACTTATCACTAGGTTTTTTAGTGATATAAATATTGATTTTTAATGGAGGTAGTTATGTACGATAGAGTAATTAATTTAATTGGACCTGATAATTTTGATATATTAAGTAAGAAGAAAATATTACTTGTTGGAGTAGGTGGTGTTGGTGGTTTTGTATTTGAGGCTTTAATTAGAAGTGGAATAAAAAATATTACAGTTTATGATGGAGATACAGTCGAAATTACTAATTTAAATAGACAATTAGTAGCAAATCTTGATACTATTGGTAAATATAAAAGCGATATTGCAGTTTCTAAAGCTAAAAAAATAAATGAAGATATAAATGTTTCAGGTTATAATAAGTTTTTGGATGCTTCTAATATCAATGATTTAGATAAAGATTATGATTATATTATAGATGCATGTGATTCAATAAATACAAAACTTGAGTTAATTAGATTTGCAGAAGATAAACACATTAAAATTATTTCCTCGATGGGAGTAGGTAATAGAGTAGATGCTTCTAAATTAATTATTACAAGACTTAATAAAACTTGTAATGATCCACTTGCTAAAAAGTTAAGAAAATTAGTTAAAGATAATAATTTAAATATGAATACTTTAGTATTGTGTAGTAAGGAAGTTCCAATAAAAAAAGGAAAAGTTGATTCGTTAATCACTCTTCCTGGAGTTGCTGGTCTTTTAATTGCAAATTATGTTATTAATGATTTAATTAATCTTTATTGATTAAAAATATTGCTAATTCTTCAGGTTCTTTTTTGTAATTTACTATATCACTTATTAAGTTTATTAAAGGAATTTCTATTCCTTTTTTTTGTAATAATTTATATACTGAATTTAAAGTATAATATCCTTCAACTGTATTATTTGAAAGATACTTATTAATTTCTTCTTTATCTTTTGTACTTCCTATTACGTAACCAAAAGAATAATTTCTTGATTTAGTGCTTGAACAAGTTAATAATAAATCTCCAATACCTGCGAATGATAAGATTGTTTTTTTCTTACCGCCTAAGTTATTAATAATTTCTTTCATATCATGAAGAGATTCGTTTATTAGAAATGCTTGAGTTGATTCTGAATAACCTAGACCTTTTAATATGCCTGCTGCAATTGCTATAATATTTTTTACACTTCCACATAATTGAATTCCAATAATATCACTTGATACTCTTAATTTTAAAGTATCATTAGATAGTGTATTTTTAATTTTGCATATAGTTTTTTTATTGTAGCCAGCGATTGCTAATGCTGCTGGTGAATTATGAATTAAATCTATTGCAAAAGTAGGACCTGAAATTACTGCAATGTTTTTAGTGTTAAGGTTTTCTTTAACAATTTGAGATAATGTTTTTAAAGAGTTGTGATCTATACCTTTTGATGCTATACAAATTGGTTGATTTTTGTAGTACGGTTTAATTGATTTTGATACTGAGGTTATAAACTTTGCTGCTGGTATTAAGAAAATCATTTCTGTATTATCCATAGCAGTCTTATAGTCATTTGTTAGTTCAATATTATTACTAAATGTAATATCTTCAAAAATATTTTTTAATTTATGTGTATTGTTAAATTCCTTAACATTAGATTCATTTTCACTCCAAATAATTATTTTATTGTTCTTATTTTTAGAAAGCATTGATGCTATTCCCAAAGAATATGCACCACATCCAATTATAGTTATTTTCATTGTTTTTTCATCTCCTCGTGTATTTTATATAAATTTTTTTCTACTGTGTTATTTTTGGGATAATAATATTTAACACCTTTTAATTCTTCTGGTAAATAATCTTGCTTAACCCAATCATTTTTGTAATCATGTGGATACAAATAAGTCATGCTATTTGTTTTTATATTATTGGGTACACTACCTACTGAACCTTTACGAATGTCATTTAGAGCGGCATCCAAAGCAAGGTAAGAACTGTTACTTTTGGGTGATAGAGCCATTTCTACAACTATTTCTCCGATAGGAATTCTTGCTTCTGGTAGGCCAACTCTTTCAGATGCTCTTATTGCTGCATCAAGTCTTGGACCTATGCCTGGATTAGCAAGACCTATATCTTCATATGCAATTACAGAAAGTCTTCTATAAATACTATCTAAGTCACCAATTTCAATAAGTCTTCCTACATAGTGTAAAGATGCATCAACATCACTTCCTCTTATTGATTTTTGAAGAGCACTTAATAAATCATAATGTCCATCTTCATCTTTATCACCAATTAATATTGGTTTAGAGTTAATACTTTTTATTAAATCTAAAGTCACTTTTTTATCTTTAGATGAGTAATAACCTATTTCTAAAATATTTAATGCATATCTTGCATCTCCAGAAGATAATTTACAAATATATTTAATTGTTTGATCATCTATTTTTATTTTTTCTAATTTTTCACAACCTCGTTTTAGAAGAGTAATAATATTATCTTCACTTAATTCGTGTAATTCAAATATATGACATCTACTTCTAATTGCTGGGTTAATTTTATAATATGGATTTGATGTAGTAAGACCAATTAAAATAATTGTTCCATTTTCAATGTATGGCAGTAAAATATCTTGCTTATCTTTATTCATCCTATGAATTTCATCTACTACTAATATTAAATCTCCATAAAATTTTGCTTCTTCAATGGCTACATCAAATGCTTCTTTGTTGTTAACTACTGCATTTAAAAATTTTACTCTTTTATTTAAAGAATTACTTATTGCATAAGCGATACTGGTTTTTCCAATACCCGGTTTTCCATATAAAATCATCGAAAATATTTTTCCATTATTTACTAAATTTGTTATTATTTTATTTTCCCCAATTAAATGTTCTTGACCAACTACTTCATTTATATTTTTTGGCCTTAATTCATCTGCTAAAACTTTCATATTAATCACTATTTAATTATATCATGTTTTTTGGTGTTGTGTTATAATTATTATATAAAGTAGGTGATACTATAGATGCTCAACTTGATAATAATATTAATAATTATTTAAATTATTTAAAATATGAAAGAAAACTTTCTGAAAATACATATTTGTCATATAGATATAATTTTATTCAAATAAAAAAGTTTTTTTGGAATAAAAAAATTGAAGAATTAGATCAAGATGATATTCGTAAGTTTTTATATTCTTTAGATAAAAATAGTAAAACCAAAGCTCATTATATTACAGTTTTAAAAAATTATTATTATTATTTAATTGATGAAAATGTTATTAAGATTAATCCATGTGAAGATGTTAGAATGCCTAAAATAGAAAAAAAATTACCAAAATATTTAACTGTAGAAGAGGTAAATAAATTACTGGATATTTCGCTTAGAAATCCAATTGATTATAGAAATAAAGCAATGCTTGAAGTACTTTATGCTAGTGGTATTAGAATAAGTGAGTTATTAGATTTAAAATTGTCTAATTACTATAAAGATGAATCTTGCATTAAAGTTATGGGGAAGGGTAGTAAAGAAAGGATTGTCCCTTTAGCAGATATTACTATAAAATATTTAGATTTGTATATAAATGAGTATAGAAATTTTATTTTAAAATCAAAGATTAGTGAATATATATTTGTGAATTATAATGGAAACAGAATGACTAGACAAGGTTTCTTTAAAATTTTGAAACAAATTTGTAAATCTAGTGGTATAAATAAGGAAATATCTCCGCATATTTTGAGACATTCTTTTGCAACACATCTTTTAAACAATGGAGCAGATCTTAGAATTATTCAAGAGTTACTTGGACATGAAAATATATGTACTACTGAGATATATTCTCATGTTTCTAGCGAAAAAATAAAAAAAGATTATTCACTTCATCCTCATTATAAAAATTAAAACGACAAGTAAGATAAATAATTCTTATTTGCCGTTTAGTAAATATTAAAGAAAATTAATAATTAAATACTATTTATTATTATTTCTTGATTTTGCCTTAGCATTTGAGTTTGCATTACTTCTAGCATTGCTAGTAGAATTAGATCTTGCATTACTATGACATTTAGCATTATTTCTACTCATTTTCTTCCCTCCTAATTCTATTATGTGTATAATAATTGCAATAATACTTATAATAGAATTATATTTTTGGAAATTATTGGGTTAATTAGCACTTATACTTGACAAGTGCTAATTTTTGAGTATAATATACTTAAAGGATGTGAATATAATGAATATGAATATAAATAACGAAGAAGAAAACGTACTATTAAAGTATGGTAGAAATATAAATGAAGAAATAATAAAAAGGAAGACAGATCCAGTAATTGGAAGAGATGAAGAAATTAGAAGTATTACTAGAATTTTGTCTAGAAAAACTAAAAATAATCCTGTTTTAATTGGTGAACCTGGAGTTGGTAAAACCGCAATAGTAGAGGGGCTTGCTCAAAGAATTATTAAGGGGGATGTTCCTACTAGTTTAAAAGATAAAACTATTTGGGAACTTGATTTAGCTGCTTTAATTGCTGGTGCAAAATATCGTGGTGAATTTGAAGAGAGATTAGAAAAAGTTTTAAAAGAAATAAAAAATAGTAATGGTTCTATTATCATGTTTATTGATGAAATTCATATGATTGTTGGAGCTGGAGCACTTGATGGTGCCATGGATGCAGGTAACATATTAAAACCACTTCTAGCACGTGGTGAAGTTCATGTTATAGGTGCTACAACACTTAATGAATATAGAAAATATATTGAAAAAGATGGAGCTTTGGAAAGAAGATTTCAAAAAGTTAAAGTATCTGAACCTACTGTTGAAGATACCATTACTATTTTAAGAGGTTTAAAATCTAGATTTGAATTACATCATGGTGTTACCATTCAAGATAGAGCTCTTGTTAGTGCTGCGACTTTATCAAACAGATATATTACTGATAGATTTTTACCAGATAAAGCTATAGATTTAGTTGATGAAGCGTGTGCTACTATTAGAGTACAAATGGATAGCGTACCAGTATCTTTAGATGAGTTAACCAGAAAAATTATGAAACTTGAAATAGAACTTGAAGCTATAAAAAAAGAAAAAGATGAATTATCTATAAAGAGAAAAGAAGAAATTAATTCGGAACTAGTTGATTTAAAAAATAAGGAAAAAGAATTAAAAGATGCCTGGGAAAGTGAAAAGAAAAATATTACATTAATTAACTCTAAAAAAAGCGAATTAGAAGAATCTAGAAATAAGTTAGAAATTGCTGAAAATGAGTATAACTTAGAGGAAGCTGCAAGACTTAGACATGGTGTAATACCTAAGTTAGAAAAAGAACTTGAAGATCTTAAAAAGAATAATGATAACAAAATATTATCTGATGAAGTTACAAGTGATAAAATAGCTGAGGTAATTAGTAAATGGACAAATATTCCAGTTCAAAAATTAGTTTCATCTGAAAAAGATAAGTTATTGAAACTTGAAGATAATTTAAGAAAAAGAGTTAAAGGCCAAGATGAAGCTTTAAGACTTGTTAGTGAGGCCATTATTAGAAGTAGAAGTGGTATAAAAGATCCTAATAGACCAATTGGTTCATTTATATTTTTAGGGCCTACTGGTGTCGGTAAAACTGAAGTTGCTAAGAGTCTTGCTTTTGAATTATTTGATGATGAAACCCATATGATTAGAATTGATATGTCTGAGTATATGGAAAAATATTCTGTATCTCGTTTAATTGGTGCTGCTCCTGGTTATATAGGTTATGAAGAAGGTGGACAATTAACCGAAGCTGTAAGAAGAAATCCATATAGTATTGTATTGTTCGATGAAATAGAAAAAGCTCATCCAGAAGTATTGAATCTTCTTTTACAAATACTTGATGATGGTAGACTTACAGATTCAAATGGTAGATTAGTAGATTTTAAAAATACTATAATTATAATGACTTCAAATGTTGGTAGTGAATATATATTAGATGGTCATAGTGAAAAGGTTGTTGATGAATTACATAGATATTTTAAACCAGAATTTTTAAATAGAATTGATGATATTATTATGTTTAATAAATTATCTAAAGATTCTTTATATAAAATTCTTGATAAAATAATTGGTAATATCGAATATAATTTACGTGATATAAATATTAAAATAGATTTAACTGATAATGCAAAAGATTATTTTATAAATAATTCATATGATGATTCTTATGGTGCAAGACCATTAAAAAGATTTGTTACAAAAAATTTGGAAACATTAATTGCAAGAAAAATTATTAATAATGAAGTAAAATTTGGAAGCACTATTGTTGTTGACGTTATTAATGATGAAATTATCTTAAAATAAAAAATGATTTATCAAAATAAGCAGTATTCCTATTATAAGGCCTCTATAAACGCATTTAGTTTCCTTATAGTATAATGCCTCGGGAAGTAGCTTATTAATTGATAGAGATATCATTAAACCCGAAACAAATAGTAGTACTATACTTATCATAGTTTCGGTGATAAAATTGCTTAAAAATAAGTACGCTAATAGAGCTCCAAGTGGTTCTGAGATGCCTGATAAGAAAGTGTGAAATATCGCTTTCTTTTTTGATTTAGTAGAGTAGTATATTGGTACTGCTATAGATATACCTTCTGGAATATTATGTAACATTATGGCACAACCTAATTTAATCCCTAAGTTTATATCTTGAATGCCACCAATAAATGTTGCTATTCCTTCTGGGAAGTTGTGAACCATTAATGCAATCATGCTTAGTATTCCTAGATTATATAAATTATTGTTTTTTTCTTGTTTCATTAATTTATTTAATATAAAGACAGTTAATACACCAAATAAGAATGCAGTAATTGTTATGGCAATGGATCTTATTATTGTATTATTAAATGCTATATAAAAAAATGCAGATGGTATTAAATCTGTTATACTTATCCCAATCATTATTGAAATAGAGAATGCTAAACAAAATGTTATAAATTTATTAATATGTTTTTCTTTAATGTTCAAAAAAATTATAAATGATCCAATTACTGTAGATAATCCAGCGATTAATGATATTAAAAAAGCAGAAAAAACTTGCATTATACTCACCATTAAATATTATGATAAAATTAATATAAATATTAAAGTAGAGTAGTAGTTAATTAATTAAATAAATTAATTTTATATTTTTACTATAAATGATTGGTTATTATTAGATAATAGGACACAACATAATTATTACGTTTTCTTTTAAATTTATTTATGCAGAATATTTATATTTAAATAAAGTTATTAATATATTATTTTAATTTTTGAATTATAAAAATTAAATTTGTAATAATGGAGCTTGTCATATATAGTTTTGTATTTCAATACTTATTTTATTAAATATTTATTCGGAAGTTTTGGTTAACATAATATTAATTATGCAATTTATGTGTTTAAAAATTTTTATTTCAATATTTATAGTTTATTTGTCTTAATTATATAATATTTTTGCTTATTTGTAATTATGATTTAATTTGATTACAAGTGTAAATTATTAATAAATGTTTTAATTTTATAATAAGTTTTTTTGAATATAAAATTAAATTTCAAAATTTAAATATAAACAATAATGATAAAATGATAATTATGCATATCCTTTTATTTATATTTAAATAAGGATTAATGCGTGCACATATTCTATTATTTTATATTATATAAGGATATATATATGTGTGTTATTTTTTCAAAAGAAAAAGAGTAGTCATACTCTTAATTTAATGGTTTTGAACTAACCCAATAGTAAGTAGAGTTTTTATCTTTTGTAGCTCTTTTATAAATATGTTTATATTTAGTGCCATATTTTTGTAAAAATTTATAGTCTATTTTATTGTTGTCATTTCCATATTTATCTTTATAAGCTGAACTACAACTTTTATTTATAACTTGAGTAGTGTAGTTTTTATAACAAGTATCACCACTTAATTTAATGAAGTAGTCGTAAATTATTATCTCACTACCCTCCTCTTTTGCATTACTAATATTTCTAATTATAGTTGATTCATTACCTAAAGTATAAGTAAAAACTTCTGATAATCCACAATAGTAATAATCATCTTTTAAATAACAAATATGAGTATCATCTGCTTTGAATTCTTTATTATTTTCTATTTCTTTTCCAAATATTTTTTTGTATTCATCATCGATTAATTCTTTTTTTATTACTTGATATGTACATTTATCTTTGGATTCATCACTTCTAAATACCATACCATCTTTTTTACATAAATCGCTTTTTTTCTCTTTTTCCATAGTCTTTGTTTCAATTTTACTATCATCAATTTTATGATATGCTGTACATAATCTAATATCTGAAGAAACCTTATCATAATCAACTAAATCATCACTATAATTAAATAATCCATCACATTGTTTTAGTCCTTCTGAATTAAAATATGAATGAAGTTCTGTAATTAAAGGACTGTCAACATTTATATTGTCTTTGTTATAAAGCTTAATTATGCAAAGAATTGCAATAGTTATAAATATTATAACAGACATTACTACTATCATTTTTTTATCATTAATTATTTTCTTAGCTTTTTTAGTATCTTTTTTCATAGAATCCACCACCTATACTTTCCTTGATTGAATTTCTGCTATTTTTTCAAATACTTCAGCAGCATTAGTTTCATTTATTTCACTATATCCAAGTTCTTTTAATGCTTGAATTTTAGTTGTATTTAATTGTTGAGTTCTACTTAACTTCTCTTCTTGTTTTTGTTCAATTTCTTGAATAAATCTTTTTCTACATTCAATTACTTTGCTTTTGCTTGCTCCACCATTATTGTATAAGGTAAGTGCACTATAAAGTATACTTTCGAATACATATTGTTTATCTTCATCAAATGCAAATTCATCTGGTCCAATAAAGCCTGTTGTTTTTGCCATATAAGCTAATATATATTTTATCTCTGGTACATTGTCCATTGATTGTAACATATTATATAAATATCTTACAGCTTTATGATCATTATTTTTGTTTTCTTCAAGTTTTTCTTTTAGTAAAAAAGCAATATCATTTAAAAGAATTTTACTTTCCTTATCAAGACCTTTTAGGTCTAAAAAATTATCTAATTCAGTTCCAGATTTTACACCCATATTTAATCTTTTTTCTACGTTCATTAAATATTCAGTGTCAACTTTAATATTTTTTAATTCTTCTTCACTACCGTCTTTTAAATCCAAAAGTTGTAATAATAAAATCTTCTTTTCTTTAGGCCATTTATCCAAACTATCTAGAACTAAATAGTTATAAACCATTTGTCTTGAAACTCCTAAATATTTAGAAAGTCTTACTTTTGAAACCCCTAATTCTTGTAATAAATCATTTAACTTATCCATTACTCTCTCCACTTTCTATGTTTACAATTCAATTATACATAACTTAACACTAAATTGTCAACTAAATTAGAGTGTTTTGAAAAATCATTATTTTAAATCACTTTTTTTAATGATATATATTTTTTTGTTTTTATAAAATGCATAGAATACATCAACTAAATTTATCTCTGATTTTTTTAAGCTGTTCATTAGCCATGATTCGTTTTTTCCAATTTGTTTAATTGCTTTTTTTTGAATGCTCCCATCTAGTATAAGAGGCATAGGATATGTACTTTTTAATCTTAATTTATTATATTTAAATATTGATAATTTTCCATTTGCTTCTAAAAAAGCATACTCGACTTCTTCTAAATCTTTTATTTCTTTTTGTCTAAGACTTAAAAGTAGATTATCCATGCTGTATCTTTGTTTTACCATTTCATGATAATTGATTTTGCCATTTGCAATAATTAATGATGGTTTTCCGTCAAAAAACACTCTTATTTTTCTGGATTTTATTGATATATATGCTAAAGATATTTCTAAAATTACTAAAGCAGATATAGGTATAATTGTTAAGAAAATATTGCTTTTAATATTTTCAATTGATATAGCAATAAGTTCTGCTATTAGGATTGATACTATTAAATCAATTATTCCAAGTTGACCAATTTCTCTTTTGCCCATAAGTCTATAACATAATATTACAAAAAAGTAAAAAAATGCAGTTCTAAATAACACTGTCCACAATTCCATATAAATCACCTATATCTATTATGTTTATTTACATATTTTTTTAATCATAGAATAGTATTTATTAGGGTGATTTTATGAATAAGCTTGTGTATTATTTAAAATTTGTTGGTATTTTTTTGATTTTTGAACTTATGATATCTTTTATTGTAAGCTTATTAAACTTAATTTCCTTAAATAGCGGCATTGTTACTATTATTCTTCTTGTATGTAATGTTTTGTTATTTTTAATTTTAAATATTTATAATGGTATAATTAAAAAGAAAAATGGTATTGTTGAAGGTATTATTATGTCTCTTATATTTATCTTTTTAATATTATTACTTAAAATAATATTTTTTAAAACAAGATTTAATATTGCAACAGTAATCTATTACATAATTTTATTGCTAAGTGGTATTGTTGGTGGAATGATTGGAGTAAATAAAAAAAATGATAAATAAAATTTATTTTTGAATAAACTTAAATTCATCATTTTTTATTTCTATGTAACTGTTTTCATTGTAATATTCCTTTGTAATAGGATTACTAATCTTATCTAAGTATTTTTTATCATATAGTTCTTTTAAATAAATTTTATTATCAGAACATTTGCCTTCATAATAACACTTTTTAGCTGATGCAATTATCTTATCTTCTGCAACTTTAGTTAAATTGTCATTGTGATTTTTAGATACTTTATATATAGTTGGCACCACTAAAAGTAATGTAATAACTGTAATTGATGCAATAAATGTTACTTTATTAGTGTTCATTGTTTTCTCCATAGTATTTTTTTACAAATTCATCTCTAAATTTTTCTAAATCGTCAGTTATGATATGCTTTCTTATCTCTTCAGTTAACCTAGTTAAATAGTGAATATTATGAATTGAAAGTAACCTTGCTCCAAAAGTTTCATTTGCTGTTATTAAATGTCTTATATATGCTTTTGTATAGTTTCTACATGCATAACATGTACAATTATCTTCTACACTTGTAAAATCTTTTTTATATTTGCTATTTTTTAAATTAATTTTCCCATATTTTGTGTAAGCATGACCATGTCTTGCAAGTCTAGTTGGAGAGACACAATCAAATAAATCTATACCTCTCATAACATTTTCTATTAAATCAATTGGATCGCCAACGCCCATTAAGTATCTGAATTTATCTTCTGGTAAATATTTAGTTGCATAAGAAACCATTTTATACATAGTTGGTTTATCTTCTCCTACACTTGTACCTCCAACTGAATATCCATCAAAATTCATTTTTACTAATTCTTCGGCACAATGTTTTCTTAAGTCTTCATATTCCCCACCTTGAACTATTCCAAAAAGCATTTGATCGTCACTGTTAAAGACATTTTTTCCTCTTTTTGCCCATCTTAATGTTCGTTCCACACTATCTTTTATATAATCATAAGTACTTGGCCACTTCACACACTCATCAAAAGACATAACAATATCACTATGTAATTTCATTTGAATTTCGATTGATTTTTCTGGCGTTAAGAATAATTTATCTCCGTTTAGATGATTCTTAAAATAAACGCCTTCTTCAGTAATGTCTTTTGGTTTTGCTAGACTAAATACTTGAAATCCTCCAGAATCGGTAAGTATTGGTCCGTTTGTATAATTCATAAATTTATGTAATCCACCAGCTTCTTTAACAATATCTTCTCCAGGTCTTAACCATAAGTGGTAGGTATTTGCAAGTATAATTCCTGATCCAATTTCTGTTATTTCTTCTGGAGATAATGTTTTTACAGTAGCATTTGTTCCAACAGGCATAAACATAGGGGTTTCATATGTCTTTCCATTATAAGTAAATTCTCCTAAACGGGCCATATTTTTTTTAGATTTTTGTTTTAATTTATATTCTAACTTCATAATAATACACCTTAATTTCTAATTAAAAGATATCATATTTGAAAAATGATATCAATTTTTTTTGTTTTATTTTTATAACTTTACATTATTTAATAAACATTGCGTCTCCAAATGAAAAGAATCTATAGTTATTTTCTTTGGCGATTTCGTATGCTTTTAAAATATATTCTCTTTTTGATAACGCTGATACTAACATCAATAATGTGCTTTTGGGTAAGTGAAAATTAGTAATCAAACCATTAATTGCTTTAAACTCATATCCTGGATAAATAAATATATCTGTTGTCCCATTACATTCTTTAAATGTATTATACTTAGTATAAACTGTTTCTAAAACTCTTGTTGATGTTGTTCCAACAGCATAAATATTTCTTTTTTCTTTTTTAGCATTATTTAAAATATCCGCTACTTCTTTAGTCATATGATAGTATTCGCTATGCATATGATGCTTTTTTATATCATTTACTTCAACTGGTCTAAATGTTCCAAGACCTACATGGAGTGTTACATATGTTACAATTACTCCCATATCTTTTATTTCTTGAAGCAACTCTTTAGTAAAATGTAATCCTGCCGTTGGTGCTGCTGCACTTCCTAAATATTTTGCATAAACAGTTTGATATCTATCTTGATTTTTCAATGCTTTATGTATGTATGGCGGAAGTGGCATTAAACCGATTTTTTCTATTATTTCCAAAAATATTCCACGGTATAAAAACTCTACTCTAATAATCCCATCTTCAAGTTTTTCTTTTACTATACACTTTAAATCCTCATTAAATATAATTGTAGTCCCAATTTTTAATCTTTTTCCTGGTCTTGCTAAACATTCCCATGTATCGTTTTCTATATTCTTTAACAAAAGCACTTCGATATTTGCCCCGGTATCTTCTTTTTTACCGTAAATTCTTGCTGGCAAAACTTTTGTATCATTTAATACTAAAACATCACCTTTTTTTAAATAGTTTTTAATGTCACTAAAAATTCTATGTTCAACTTCACCTGTATTTTTATTTAATATCATTAATTTTGAATCTGACCTATTTTTTAGTGGTGTTTGAGCAATGTATTTTTCATCTAATTCATAGTCATAATCTGATATATTCATTCTATCAACTCCCTCAAGTATTATAAGAAAAAAAGGACTAAATGTCCAATGATTTATAAATTATTTGTTACTTCTTTGTATAATTCGTCGCTTATGTCTTCGATAGTTCGTATTTTATCATCTTTAACACAATTTATTATTTTATAATTATATATTTTAGCTAATTCTAAATAAGCAGTTTCTCCTCTTTTTAAATATTTTTCATCTCTTTCTGCTTCATCTAATAATTCTTCACGATTTTTCTTTATTTCTATGCCATACTCAAATGGTAAGTATAGTAAATATATTTCATCAGGTTTTCTAAGTTCTAAAACATCATATTCTAATGTTTCAATCTTTTTATACATTTTTAGACGTTCTTCTTTGTTTTCTAACATTCCACCTCTATGTGCCATATTGCTTGGTGTATATCTATCCAATATAACGATATAGTTTTCATTAAGATATTTTTCTATTAAGGGAAAATTATATCTTCTATCTGCTGCATAAAAACAGATTGCTGTTAAAGGGTCTACTTCTCCACCCCCTTCTTCAAAAAAGCCATGATTTTCTTTTAAATTGTTTTCAGTCATTTGTGGTTTTCCTAATAAACATGCTCCTATTATTTTTCCTGTTGCAGTTTCATACATAGGGAAAGAAAATCTAATTACTTTATTACCTGTTTCTTTTAATCTTTCTACAAGTTTTTTCGTTTGTGTTTCTTTACCGGAACAATCGGTTCCTTCAATAACAATTAGTTTACCATTATTCATTACTACCTCCAATAAACGTTCCTATATTATGCTTTTTTATTGTTTCGTTTAAATATTTATATTTTTCAAAATTCATTACAATAATATCAATATTATTTTCTTTACATTCTTTAAATGCAGATGTATCCATAACTTTATAATTATTTTCTATAACTTCGTTAAATGTTAATGTTTTAAATAATTTTGCTTCTTTATTTGTTTTAGGATCTTTATCATAAACACCATCAACTGTTGTTAACTTTATTATTAAACTCGCTTTTACTTTTTTTGCAGCAAAAGAGGCCCCTGAATCGGTTGAAAAACCACTTTTTCCAATGCCTCCTCCAAATATAATTATTTCGTCATTTTCATATTTTTCTTTTAACTCGCTATCACTAAAATTTTCAATTAAATATGGAAAATCAAAAGGTGTATATATTTCATTTTTTATTTTATGTTTATCTAAAAAATCACTTATGTATAGTGCATTTATAACAGTTCCCATCATTCCTATGGCATCTTTCTTTATAGGTGCCATATTGTTATGGTCTCTTCCTCTAAAATAATTTCCACCACCAATTACAATTCCTATTTTATGTTTATCTTTTTTTAACTCTTCTATTATTTCTTTTATAATATTCAATTTTTTCTCTGATACATTTTTATCATCTTCCTTAAGTACTTCACCACTTATTTTTAAAATTATTCTACTCATCATTTTTCCTTTCATATAAAACAAAACTGTAATTTAAATCATTTTCCTTGTTATTTTCTATAATTTTTTTATTCCAATCTTTTTCGTCAATTTCTGGAAAAAATGAGTCTGCTTCATTGCATGTGCTTTCGATTAACGTTAAATACATTCTATCTGCATAATTATAAAAATATTTGTATAGTGAAGCTCCACCAATAACAAATTTTTCTTCATCATTATCTTGAAATTCTTTTTTTATTAATTCATTTATATCATCGTATACTACTAAATTCGAGTCATTTAATAATTTTTTATCATGAACTAGTACTACATTTCTTCTAAGAGGTAATGGTCTACCTATTGATAAATATGTATTATATCCCATTACTACTGTATGATTTAAAGTTGTATTTTTAAAAAACTTCATATCATTTTTTAAATTCCAAATCAGTTTATTATCTTTTCCTAATTCATAATTTTTTCCTATTGCAGCTATTAATGATATCATACAGCCACCGGCATTTGTATTTTACCATGATGTTTATAATCAACTAATTTTATGTCTTTTAATTCCTTTGAATTGTCAAATGAGAAAAAATCTTTAATTTCTGGATTTAACCATAATTTAGGTGCTGGATAATCTCCTAATTCTTCATATCTTTTAATTTGTTCTTTAATTCCATTTATTTGGTTTACATAAATATGTAAGTCTTTAGCGTTGTAATATAATTTTCCTGGTTTTAATCCTGTTACTTGAGCTAACATATGAAGAAGTACAGCATATTGTAAAATATTAAATGGCATACCAAGTGGAACATCATTACTTCTACAAGTTACAATTCCATTTAATTTACCGTCAGTTACATCCCACATAGAATTCCAAACACAACTTGGCAAAACTGCTGTTTCTAAATAATCATTTTGCCATAAACTCATAATCATTCTTCTATCAGTTGGTTTATTTTTTAATTTATCTATTAAATTATCTGTTAAATTAAATTTATTTACTATATATCCATAGGCTGTTCCTATAGTATGAGCCCATTCTTTCGGAAATTTTCTTCCTAAATAATCTCCATTTTCATCTATTTCCCATTCATTCCAAATTTTAACACCACGTTCTTGCAACCAACGTACATCATTAGATTTTGCTTGATAAAACCACAGCATTTCTAACACTGCAGATTTAAAAGCTACAAATTTTGTTGTTAAAATTGGAAATTCTTCTTCTAAATCAAACTCAAATGATTTAAATGGAATTTTTATTGTATCAATTCCAGTTCTATTTTCTACTCTTGTTCCTTTTTCAAGTATTTCCTTACATAAATTTATATACTCTTTATCCCATTTTGACATTTTTTACCTCCTAATAATTCAACGGATATTTGCTTGTTAACTCAAGCACTTGCAATTTTAAATTATTTAATACTTCTTCATTATCTTTATTTTTTAACGCATTATCAATGATATGGGCTATTTGAATAAAATCATCTTCTTTTAATCCTCTTGTTGTCATAGCTGGAGATCCAATTCTTATACCACTTGCTACAGTTGCTTTTTCTGTTTCGTTTGGAATAGTGTTTTTATTAACTGTTATATTAATTTTATCTAGAGTTTTTTCTGCTTCTAAGCCAGTAATTCCAATACTTCCTTTAACATCTAGCAATATTAAATGATTTTCTGTTCCATTACTAACTACATGATAACCTAATTTAATAAATTCATTACACATCGCTTTAATGTTTTTTAAAACGCTCATTTGATAATCCTTAAATTCTGGTTGCAAAGCTTCATAAAAGCATTGTGCTTTAGCAGCGATAACATGCATTAATGGTCCACCTTGTATTCCCGGAAATATAACTTTGTCAATTTTTTTTGCTATTTCTTCGTTATTAGTTAAAACAATTCCACCTCTAGGACCTCTTAATGTTTTATGTGTTGTTGATGTTACTACATCTGCATAAGGGAATGGAGATGGATGAAGATTTGTGGCAACAAGTCCAGCAATATGTGCCATATCTACAAACATATATGCACCTACTTTATCACATATTTCTCTTATTTTTTTAAAATCAATTATTCTTGAATATGCTGATGCCCCAGCAATTATCATTTTTGGCTTTTCTTTTATAGCTAACTTTTCCAATTCATTATAATCGATTATTTCTGTATCTTTAGAGACATTATACGAAATCACTTCATAATCAGTGCCACTAAAATTTAATTTGTATCCATGTGTCAAGTGTCCACCATGGCTTAAATTCATTCCCATAACTTTATCTTTTGGTGATAATAAAGCTCTGTATACTGCCATGTTAGCACTTGATCCACTATGAGGTTGTACATTTACATAAGCACACTTAAATAGTTTTTTAGCATATTCTATAGCTTTTTCTTCAAAAATATCTACGTATTCACATCCTCCATAGTATCTTTTCCCGGGGTATCCTTCCGCATATTTGTTTGTCAAAATGCTTCCTTGCAATTTTAAAATTTCTTTTGAAACATAATTTTCTGATGCAATTAGTTCAATGTTATTTTCTTGTCTTTTTCTTTCTAGCATTAATGCTTCTTCTAATACTTTATCCATGTTACTCCTTTATAAATTCATTATATTTTCAATTACCATAGCAATTGTCATTGGTCCAACTCCACCAGGTACTGGCGTTATGTAAGATGCTTTTTTAGAAACATTTTCGTAATCGACATCTCCTTTTACTTTGCCATTTACTCTTACAATTCCTACATCTACTACAACTGCTCCATCTTTTACCATATCTTCTGTAATAAAATTCTCTTTTCCTACTGCAGTAATAATTATATCTGCATTAATTGTGTGTTTTTTTAAATCCTTTGTTTTGGAGTGGCACATAGTTACAGTTGCATTTTTATCTATAAGTAAATGAAGTAGTGGCTTACCAACTATGTTACTTCTATTAATTATGCAAACATCTTTTCCTTCTAATGAAATATTGTAACTATCTAATAATCTTATAATACCTTTTGGTGTACAAGAAATATGTAAAGGATTACCTAAACATAATTTTCCAACTGAAATTTCTGAAAACCCATCTATATCTTTTTCAGGTAATATTTTATTAAAACAATTATTCATATTAATATGTTTGGGACCAGGACTCTGCACCAAAATGCCATTAACATTATTATCATAGTTTAATTTATCTATTAGATTTAGTACATCATTTTCTGAAACATCCTCATCTAAATGATATAACTTAGCATTTATTCCAACATATTCACATTTTTTCAGTTTGTTTCTTACGTATATTTCACTTGCAGAATCATTTCCAATCCATATAATTGCAAATTCATGTTTTAAATTTTGATCTTCTATTTTCTTTTTTAATTTCTCAATTATTTCATTACTAACTTTTTTACCATCTAAAATCATTATATACCTCAATCAATTATCAAAAAGCCCAATGTTATGACTGATGCCTAAGGCTTTATAAGCTTTTTCAGTAGCAACTCTACCTCTTGTTGTTCTTTTAATAAATCCTTCTTGTAATAAATATGGCTCAACTACGTCTTCAATTGTCGTAACTTCTTCACCAATACTAGTTGCTATAGTTTCTACTCCAACAGGACCGCCATTAAATTTTTCAATTAAACTTGTTAAATATTCTCTGTCTACTGAATCTAAACCAGAATCATCTACATGAAGTCTTTTAAGAGACTTTAAAGTGATATCTAAATCTATTACTCCACTACCTTCAACCAAAGCAAAATCTCTTACTCTTCTAAATAATCTGTTTGCGATTCTAGGTGTTTTTCTACTTCTTTGAGCGAGTGTCATTGCAGCTTCATCTGTTACCTTTATATCAAATACTTTACCACTTCTTTTTACAATATCACTTAATTCTTCAAAACTGTAATATTCAAGTTTTGAAACTATACCAAATCTATCTCTTAGTGGACTTGATAAATCGCCTGCTCTTGTTGTGGCTCCTACTAATGTAAATGGTGGCAAGTTTATTTTTACGCTTTTACTGCGACCTTCCGTTCCTATCATTAAATCAATTTCAAAATCTTCCATAGCCGGATATAATATTTCTTCAATAAAAGAAGGCATTCTATGAATTTCATCTATAAATAGCACATCTCCTGGCTCTAAGTTAGATAAAATTGCTGCTAAATCGCCTGTCTTTTCAATGGATGGCCCACTTGCCGTACGCAAATTAACTCCTAGTTCGTTTGCAATAATATGAGCTAAAGTTGTTTTTCCTAATCCTGGAGGACCATATAAAAGCACATGATCTAAAGGTTCATTTCTCATTTTTGCAGCTTTTATAAAAACTCTTAAATTTTCTTTTATTTCAGTTTGACCAACATATTCATCTAAATTATCTGGTCTAATGCTTTTATCAAATGATTCTTCGATAATGTCTTCTGTTAATTCATCTGCCATTACTAATCTGTCTTTCATATTACCTCCTTATATCCTAAATAATTATATCATTGAATTTAAGATATATCAATTCTTTTTTAAACATATGTTTGCAATTCTATTTTAGCAATAATTTTAAAGCTTCTTTTACTTGGTTTTCTAAAGTATTTGATGAGTTAATTTCCGGAAGAACCTTCTTAATTTCTGAACTCTTGTATCCAAGATTTTCTAATACAGATACCAGTTCATCCATACTATCTTCAATTACTTCTTCGCTCTCTATATTTAATTTTCCTTTTAAATCTAAAATAATTTGTCTCGCTAATTTTTCTCCGATTTTTGGAAATTTAGTTAGATATAATAAATTTTCCTTATTAACTGCATCTACTATTCCAGCTATACTACCTGTAGCAAACATTCCACTTGCAACTTTTGGCCCCATGCCTTTAACACTAATTAGTCGTATAAATAAATCTCTTTCTTCTATTGTTTTGAAACCGTACAATGAATATTCGTCTTCTCTTATATGGTTATAAAGAAATATTTTGTATATTTTTTCTAACTCATAGCTATACGGATTAGGTACAAATACTTTATAACCAATACCTGCTACATCGATAATTATACTATCGCTACTTTGATATTCTATTGTTCCATTAAAATAACTATACATTTATATCACCATTTAAAGTATACTATAAATTTAATTTAATAAAAAGAAAATTTCTACAAAAAGTAGAAATTTAAATTAAGATATTTTATCATTTACTGAAACGCTTAACACTCCAGAATATTTTAATCCCTGAGTTGAATTATCATAACTAGTGTCATGTGTTGCAGATGAATTAGTATACATCGCCTTATCTCCTTCGTAATAATCAACCCATAATTGTACATTATAAGTTTTTGTAGCACCAGGTGAAATTGTATCACTATCTAGTTTTCTATGGGTTTTAATATTATAAGAACTACCAAATTTTGTAGCAAGCTCACTATTTAAGTATTTTGCAGACAACACATCAACATCACTTAAATAACTATTATTTTTTACTGTCGTAGTTGATGAGCTAACAGTTTTAGTAACATTTAATCTTAGTTTATTATCTTGAATATGTCCAGTGTAATTATTTTGGGAATCAATTGTTTTACTTGTTAATGACGTTAATGCTAAAGTATAATTTAGCGCTACGCCTGTTGTACATGCATTCGTTATTGTTACTTTTATTGGTGTTACATTACTTTTAGCGTAAGTATCTGTTATTGGATAATTAATACTTAATTTTAATATATCTTCAGATACATTAACAGCAAGACAATCAGCATTTACAGAAGCAGCTCCTGTAGTACTACTTTTTGTAGTATCAACATTTAAAAATGCATAAGTTGCTATTACACCAATTCCTATTAATATAATTACAATTATAATAGAATATCCTATATATTCTCCCATTTTCTCATTTTTCTTTGTTTGGTCCATATCCATACTATCACCCTATATTCTATAGATAATTATAATATAAATTTTTGCACTAATCAATAAATAAAAAATAAAATATTATAATTATTGTTTTTTTGTTTTTTAAAAAAAGAAATTTATATTTTTTTATAAACTCCTCTTTTATAAAACGATTTAATAGTTTTTCTTGTTTGGTATTATACCTCTTACGCCACCTCTTGGATTTGAAACATCACCTTTATATCGTGGAATCATATGCATATGAACATGCATGACACTTTGACCTGCACATTCTCCACAATTTAAACCAACATTATATCCATCTGGATTATATTTCTTATCTATATATTCTTTACACTCATTTAACAAAGTTATTAATGATATTTGTTCTTCTTTAGTTAAATCAAAAAATGTAGATGCGTGTCTTTTTGAAATTATTAGAATATGGCCTTTACTAACAGGAAATTCATCAAAATAGGCTATAGCAAGTTTATTTTGCAATAATGGTTCTTTATTAGGCATAAAGTTTTGGCAAAAAACACAATCTTTCATTCTATTTCCTTTTAAATAAATAATTATTCTTTAAATTCAAATATATAGTCAAGAATTTGAACTTCGTCTCCTCTTTTGGCTCCAAGTTTTGTTAATTCATCTTCAACACCCATTCCACGTAGTTTTCTTGCGAACCTTAGAACTGCTTCATCTTCATTAAATTTTGTCATCATAAATAGTTTTTCTATCTCTTCACCTTTTAAGATCCAAACATCATTGTCTTTAGTTATAGTATATGGCTTTTCTTCTTTAAATTTATAAACCATATGGCTTTCTAATTCATTTTCACTATATACAGGACTTTCAGAAATATTATCTAAAACATCCGCTATATGTTCGACTAAACTTTCTAAACCTTCATTATTCATTGCACTAATAGGATAAATATCTAAATCTTTAAATTTATTTTTAAATTCTTCTAAATTTTTATTTGCGCCTTCAATGTCCATTTTGTTTGCTACTACAATTTCTTTCTTTTTAGCTAATTTTTCGCTATACTTTTCAATTTCATTTCTAATTGTCAAGTAATCATCTATTGGGCTTCTTCCTTCAATTCCACTCATATCAATTATATGAACTAAAATTTTTGTTCTAATAGCATGTTTTAGAAATTTAATACCTAAACCTATACCTTCACTAGCTCCTTCAATTAATCCTGGTAAGTCTGCCATTACAAAACTTCTGTGGTCTTTAAGTTTTACAACACCTAAATTAGGAGATAATGTTGTAAAATGATATGCTGCTATTTTAGGTTTACTTGCACTTATTTGTAAAATTAAGGTACTTTTACCCACACTAGGTAAACCAACTAATCCGACATCTGCTAACATTTTTAATTCTATTTTTAATATTTTTATTTCTCCTGGTTCGCCTTTTTCACTAAATTTAGGTGCAGGATTATCATGAGTTGCAAAAGATTTGTTTCCTTTTCCTCCGCGTCCTCCTTTGGCAACAACAACTTCATCGTTCTCATTCACCAAATCCGCTATTATTAAATTGGTATCAGCATCCATTATTGTAGTACCCATTGGTACTTTTACTATAACATCTTCTGCATTACTACCATATTTATTTGAACCCTTACCATGAACACCATGACTTCCTTTTATAGTTTTCATATATCTTAAATCAATAAGTGTTTTTAAACCTGGATCTACTTTAAAAATTATATTGGCACCTCTTCCGCCATTTCCACCATCAGGTCCTCCCATTGGTACAAATTTTTCTCTTCTAAATGAGGTACAACCGTCGCCACCTTTGCCGGCTATTAATTTAACTGTTACTTCATCTACAAACATTTATATCACATCCTCTTTATATTATTTGTTATTAATTTATTTTTATTTCTTTGCTTGGCTATATATATTAACATATTTATTACTTTAATTCAATGATAGTACATCCTTCATTTTCATTAGAAATATACATTTTTAAGATTCTTTTATCATTTTTAAATCTTAGATGTAATTCTTGTTTTAATATACCTTCTCCTTTACCATGCACAATTAGAATTTTTTTATGATTTAACTTTAGGTTATCGTTAATAAATTCATCGACAGGAACGTATATCATTTCTCTAGTGTATCCGTGCAAGTCAAGACTTGGTAAGATATTTAAAAAGGGGCTACCTTTATACATTGGAAGCCTCTGTATTTGCATTATTATTAGATTCTATGGCTTGTTTACTTTCTATTGTTTCCATTGATTCAGGTTTTGTATCTACTTTAATTGAACAAGCATCAAATATTTCTTGTTTATCTAAAATATTATCAATTATTCCTAGTTTTTCGGACGCTTTATAACAAGCCATATTGCATATTTTGCCGATAACATCCATATCTAAATCGCTAATTATTCCGTAACAGAACGCACCTAAGAATGCTGCTTCCATCATTAAATTATCAACTGGTTTTACTTCAATTTTAGGAATATATTTTACTTGACGATCTTTAACATAAAGTGTTCCATGATTAAGTAGGTTTAAAGTATATTTAGCATTTTCTAAGTCTTGGATTTTTTGCATTACGTCAACAAGTGTTTTAGTTTTATTGTAGTTTATATCTATTTTAGTTAGGGCAC